>Ga0222715_10000304_pt1 | contig 49167 bp, 51 predicted proteins | sample C33_9DmetaG_FD_165056 | JGI IMG/M metagenome (GOLD analysis project Ga0222715, IMG submission 165056) | Estuarine water microbial communities from San Francisco Bay, California, United States - C33_9D | ecosystem: Environmental > Aquatic > Marine > Unclassified | place: USA: California...
GTACATAAAAAGGGCCCCAAATCTCTATCTTCTTTCTTTCTTTATCATACCATAGATAATCGACACCAAGAATACGAGTGAGATAGTAGAACTTTTTCCCTTCACGACCAATAAACTTAAACATAGACTGTTCGTCGTACTCGGACACATCCATCTCTGAATAATGACTAATTGGCGGGTTGTACATCATTAGTATCCTTTAAGAGTGGATTCTTTTTAAATGATGTTATGCCAGTGTGTATCAGGATGTCGACTCGGACGCGACACTCGTACCCCTGGTCTCGCCCTAGTGTCCGCAACCTCGAGAGCTCTTCGTCAAAGTGTCCGAATTCAACCCCAACGGGTGCGCGACAGGTCGGACACGTGGAACTTCGCGCGAACCAGCGCGCCGCACATCGACCACACAGGCTGTGTCCACACGGTAAATACGCACCACATGTTTCGTTTCTGTAGCACACGGGACACATAGACTGAAAAACAAATCACACCTATAAGTAAGACTCGATGGACGCCCTCCACCGCGCAGGGTTAGAGTATCTCATGTACAGACCAGTGGGCGCAAACGACGCAGTGATGTTCGACATCGACGACACCCTCTTCTACCTGACGGGGACACCCATACAAGCCATGGTGAGACTGTTATGGGACGCACAAGCGGCGGGATACAAAGTGGTCATCATCACGGCGCGACCACGGCTCGAACCCGTGATTAAGTGGACCATGGAACAGTTGTCGTCGTACGGCATCACCTACGATAGATTGGGTTTTACATCTGCAGATACTAAGATACTTATGAAACAAAAACTAGGCTATGACTTTATACTATCCGTGGGAGACCAACCCACGGACCTCACCGGGTCCAAACACTGGATCAACACTTCCAATTTTTCCCACAGTTGAGACAAGACACGTACGTCGTCATCGGTTCATCCGCGGAACGCGTTTGCAACTGATAGTACGTGGTTTTCTTTGACTTGCACTTCTTGCAATCGAAGAACCCATCTTGATTCTGTGCCTCCTTCGCCAGCGCCTGCCTGCGCATGTCCTTGTGAATGCGATCTTCCATCACCTGATGCCACGGCCCCCCTGGGTGCATCTCGTGCGGTAGCATCTCCACCACATCTTTTGTCTTCACCTTTTTCTCCAAAAGATGTGATTTGAGTTTCGGCGACCGCAGGAGATTGTTTTTGATTTCTAAAAATTTGTGCCGATACGTGTTCAGGAAATGGTAGTCTTCCCACGATGGTTCACGGACACGGCGCACGCAGTGGTTCAATATGGACTTCTCGAGGTTAATCGGTATCGTATCACTCTCGGGAAGTTCGAGTATCTCTGCCAGGGTTTCTAACGCATAGGCTCGAGTGGCATTCATCCTCGTGGGTTGTATTAATAAGTGCATCTATTCTTTATCTATCTCGGACAGTCTTCGAAATTTTCGGGAGAGCAGGTGTCGAAAAATTGCGAGCGCCGACGCATCGGGTTCGCATCCACTCGCGCATCCATGATGTACTTTTCACATCGATACATCAACGCGATGGCGACGAGCACCAGAAACAACATGAAGAACAGCATTTACTATTGTTCCACATTTTTTCCTGGAACCCACGCGTCTTCGCTGAGGACGGCGGAGGTGTATTTCATGGCGAGCTGAAAGTGCATCGACGCAAAGTCGAGGGGGGAATCGAGCGTGCACCCGAAAGAGTTGGAGTTGGCCACGGCGACGATGTCGATGCGGTCGCCTCCGGTGGCTTTCGCCATCGCGGCGCACACGTCTTTTAACCAGAGGACGTGAGCCTTTTCATTGGGGTTAAAATTCTTCACAAAAAGTGCATCCGCCATTACTAAGAGAGATGCTCACATCTTTAACAGTCAACGTCTGGTGCAATTCTACGACACACCTGTTCATTGGGGACCCACCCACAACACGAGGATTCATTGCACACACTCTGTGTCGTGTACGTTTGACATCCATCCATGACATCACCGACGGATAGTTGTGCACACGAATTACACTTTGTTTGCGTGGTGTCCATCTTGTTTAGACACATATTGCCGGTTTCTCCCGATGTCCAGGTACACTCGGTGTCCCCCTTGCACTCGTCTTCGTTAAACATCACTCGACAATCCACAGGGCTCAGGGACTTACTGGTGGTGATACACGTGGCGTACCCAGGTCTGTACCGGTCCCACTGACAATCCATGCGCGCATCACACGCATCTTTCGAGATGATGTATGAACAGTGTTCACCAAAGCCGGCGCACCGCTCTTCGTCGATGTTCCACTCACACCCGACGATCGGGCAGTCTACGGCACTCTGATATTTGTCCGCCCCGCAATCCAACTCCAGAAGTGGACTCCCCAAGTCTTCACACACACCCTCCACCTCATCCACCTGACACCGGTTCGGTGGGCAGTTGAAGACGTTCCACTTGTCGCATGGTGCATCTGGGGCGATGTTGGGTGCCGTCACCGCCACATTCGACGTGAAAAGTCCTGGGACGACGAAACAATTGGACACGCTGAAAGAGTTAGACGTGAACGTTCCCGACGTACACGTCCACCCGAAAAACAACACGAGTGCACCCACGAGGACGGTGACGAGCGCGATGATGCTCAGTGTAGTGAGCAAGTCTGCATTCGCTGAAGCTGAAGCATTGCCGTTGCTCATTACTATGGGGGTACATTTTTTTTCACATCCATGAGCAATCGAGCACTCGGGTCGGTCACGTCCGTCCACCGAGGCCTCCATATCTCCGAGATGAGATGGTCATGTCTGCACCCATAGAATTTCCAAAAAATTTCCCTGTACCACACCTCCTCTTTCGTCAGGGGTTCATTGTGTTGGGCACATATAGCCTTGTTCACTAAGAAGGCGTTGTCTGAAATCATGCGTTCCCCCCTGTCCCTTAAAAAATCTACCCACCCAGTCCCGACCGCATCGCTCATGCCATCCTTCTGACGCCACAATATCTCCTCTGGAAGATACCCCACGAATGCTTGTCGCAGCACCTTTTTTTCACACGACGGGTCCATCTTCAACGTTTGATTCATCTTCATGCACTCGTGAATAAATTTAATGTCTAAGAAAGGCACGACGAGGTCTAACCCGTGGGCACCCGCGCACCGGTCGGCACGCAACCCATCGAATTGGTGAATCAACTTGAGCCGTCGCATGTTTTCCATGGCAAATTCCTGCACCCCAGGGGCATTTTTGAAATAAAGGTAGCCACCCAAAAGTTCATCCGACCCTTCTCCGGAGAAGATGTACCGACACGTCGTCTTCTCTTTGATGTATTTACACAACAACCACATGGGCACCGATGCTCTGATAGTGGTGGTGTCGTAGGTTTCCAAACTGGCCACGACCTCGGGCAACACCCGCAACCCTTCCTCCACTGTGAAGGTCACCTCGTGATGTTCAGAGCCCAGGTAGGTCGCCACCTTCTTCGCCGCGTCCAGGTCCGGACTACCTTTCAGACCTATGGAGAATGTTTGTATACGGCTCTTGGTCATCCTCTGTGCGATGGAGGTGATCAGCGAACTGTCCAACCCACCGGAGAGGAGGAATCCCACGTCTCGTTGCGTGTTGGCGAGTCGCACGCGCACCGCGTCTTCGAGAACCTCTTTGAGTTTGTTTGGTGTTCTCACGAGCGTGCGCACTGGCCAGTAGCCGCTGTGATAGGTGATGAACTCGTCGAGGTAGCTATCGTAAAACATGCCCGGTGGAAACACGTGCACAGGGGTGTTCAGGAAGAGAAGCGCTTTCACTTCACTCGCAAACGCGATGGACCCCGAACCGTAGCGCGTGTAGAACAGGGGGCGCACACCTACGGGGTCTCTCGCCGCGATCACGTGTTTGCCATCGGTGTACACCAACGCAAAGTCCCCCCTCACCTCTTCTAAAGTGTGCTGGATGCCAACCTTTTTAATGCGAGGACCTAAACACTCGCAATCACTCGTACCTTTGGGTTTATCACACACGAGGTCTCTGTGATTGTAAATTTCCCCATTGCACACGTACATCGTGCAACCATCGGACGAGGTGAAGGGTTGCATGCCCGTCGGTGACAGGTCGTTAATGGAGAGACGGTAAAAGTCCATCCGACATCGACCGAGGGTTTTCGAAGCAAAGGCATCGGGTCCGCGATGTGTTAACATATTAGGTGGAACCACGCGTTCTTCGCCGAAGAGACATACTATGCCGCACATGCTTATTAGCCTATATTACATAACTTTTAAATTATACTCGAGACGGGCGACGAATTCTTTTTCATCCACGTAGGCATCCACCTCTTGACCAGCGAATGATACATTCATTTTCTCATCCAAGTCATATTTAAACTTGTGAACGTACAAAAAATGAGAGTTCGTCCGACGCGCGATGTCATCCAGTTGTTCACGGTCGTATGTGTCGATTTCAAAAAACCTAGACACGTCGTGCACCTCGCGCTTCTTAAACTTTGGTGGCACTCGCACTTTGGTGATGGAGTCCGTCATGTCAAATGAAGGGAATGCACCGTTCCGACATCTAAAAAGGGATATGTATTCCACGGCGTCCACGGCTACTTGTCGAGAACTGAAACACATATACCTCACCTGGTGGGTCTTATCTTTCATGGTGATGAAGGCCCCGGATGGTTTGAATTTTATGAAATGAAATTCTGCGACGAGCATGTTATCATATAAATTTATAAAATTTCACCTGACTTTTCCTGAATACGATACCCTCTGGGGACTTAAAATTTTTATTTCCATTGGCATTTAAAAATTCTCGCAAAGTAGTCTTTCCACCTCTGGGGCTACGCAAATACTTTGCATAATCAGACACTTTCATGTACTTGTTTCGTCCATACTGAAGTACCTTATTACCCACACTGAACCCATTCTGGGACACCATGTTCGTGGCGTTTTTTGGAAGTGCCTTGTTTTCATACGTCACGCCCGTGTTGTTGTTGTTCTTGGTGTTCCGCGGGTTCCAGTTGTTTACGTCGTTAAACATGAGTTGACGACGCACAGCCTCGCGACCTCGACGGACGGCTTCGACCATCTGCATGCGCTCAATCATTGTTGTTTTTTACTTTTTGTTATTATTTTTATTCTTGAACGAAGACGGAGGGGTGTTCGGACGTCGTGCCTTGGGCGTCGTGGCTCGTGGCGTCGTGGGAGACATGCTGGCGAGGAGCGCGCGCAAGTTCTGAGACACTCTGTTGCCATTGAACAAGATGCGTCTCGGGGTCGGGCGTCGCACGTTCACCCGACCGGTACCGGTTCTTCTCGGGCGCGTCGGTGCTGGGGGTGGCGTTCGACGCACCACGATACGAGAATTCGCATTGGTCGGTGTGCGGTTCACACTTCGTCGAGGTGCCGGCGGGGAAGGTGGGGGTGTTTCAAAAGCGTTGTTTGCCATGTAATATATTCTCACATTTTTTTAATGGAGTTCCCAAAGACAGCAGGACAGTGCCGATACATGCTCGCACTTCGTGGACATAAACCCGTGGTCATCGCCACGGGCCCAGCGGGCACTGGCAAAACTATGCTCGCGTGCCACGTGGCCATGGACCATCTCTACGACACCAAGCGGACGAGGGTCATCCTAACGCGACCCATCGTCGCCGCGGACGAGGACATGGGCTACCTTCCAGGAACCATGGAAAGTAAGATGGAACCGTGGACGCGACCGATGTTTGATATTTTTGAAAACTACATGTCCAAGACCCAGATTGAACGCAATGTGTTCATCGAACCTCTCGGGTACATGCGTGGGCGCACGTTCGCAAACAGTTTCATCATCGCCGATGAAATGCAAAACGCCACACCCAACCAAATGCAGATGCTTCTCACGAGATTGGGACCTGGGACCAAACTCGTGATAACGGGGGACCTGGACCAGAGCGACCTCGGTCCTGAAAATGGATTACAAGAGATTGTGTACAAGATGCAAGGTCTGGACCTCAACTACATGACACACGTGGAGATGGGACTCAGTGACATCGAGCGACACCCTGGGGTGAATGAAGCCCTACAAGTATTACACCTTTAGGACCGCCCTGTGTGCACCCTTCATGAATGGGTGTTTCATCACATCCGCGATGACTTTCACACTGGTGTCCTTCGGTGTGTACGACCACGTACTGCACTCCTTGAAGAACGCCACCGCGGTGGGCGGACCCGACGGTCCCAACTCCTGACCGAGGTAGTACGTGAACACGAATGCATCAGGGGCCTGTTCCCGTCGCCACACCTTTTTCAGCAGTGGACTCTTGATGCCTCGCATCTCCGAGAGACCAAAGTCTGCCAGGAGTAGACGCAACTTCCCACGCACCTTGTTCACTAAAATGTTCCCCGCGTGCAAATCGTAGTGTTTATAGGATGGGTACTTTCTGTGCACTTTACGCAGAAGCGTGTACACCTGGTAGAGAATAGCTTTGTAATCCGACGCCTTTAATTCTTTGCGATACTTTTGCACGAAATCATCCAAACTTCCATGACTGGCGTACTCGTAATAGATGAACTCCACACCCTTTGATGGACACACGCCGTAGCGGTACATGCGGGGGCCCACCCCCAGCTCTGCCAACTTTGTCCCAATGACGTACTCGGACTTTAAACTTTTCTTTGAAAACTTGATGGCCACCTTCGTTTGACACCCCGTGTCGAGGCACCCGTAGAACACAGCACCGAAGGCGCCTTCACCCAACGTGTTCACACCTTCCGTAATCAGGAGCGTGTCTTTACTTTTCTTGTACAACAGACGCGCCGGATTGCACTCGATGTCATCCATCAACTTCAGAAGGGCGTTGCCGACTTTATTTTTTTGAGCATTCGTCTTCGCCTGATTTGCGATTTGGACGAGACGTTCTAGGCGCATTCCTAAAATATCCACAGAAATTTTCTTCGCTGCATCACCGGTGGTGGCACGTGTACCTCCAGTGGGGGAAACCATGGTGGTCTCTTGTCGGGGTCATCTTTCACGCGTTCGTAGTGTTTCTGCTTAAACACCGGCCCCTTGCGTGTGGTGAAATTTTTAGTTCCGATGTCTTTTCCATTGGCGAACGCGTGTGCAGTGTACCGACCCTTTGGCAAAGAGATGGACACGGGTGCACCCCTTTTAGGTGCGATGGTGACGTGTTGGGGTTCGAGACCCGACTCCACGAGCTCACGAACCTCCACATGGACTGGGTATTCTGTGTTGTTGTACAGCCGAACTATCATTATAAAATGTTGCAATAAAATAAAATATGCTCATTCTCCTCATCGGTATGATGATGAGCATGGTCCTGTCTTTTGTCCTCGGACTCTACCTGTACCAGGACGGGCTCCGATGTGTATTTGAAAAGGATGACCTCAAGTGTGCCAAAGACACCACGTGCCACTGGGTGTCTTTGAGTGATGGTACCGGTGGCAAATGCGTCCCACGACGCTACTACCAGTTGTCGGATGATGAACAGATTCGCGCGAACACGAGCTGTGCCATCGTCGACACCGAGACCAAGTGCCTCGATTATGAAGATGACGATTGTGTGTGGTCAGATGGCAAGTGCGACTTCCACGCGTGCTACGTCCACGACGACGTGGGCGAGTGCAACACTGATGAGGCGTGTTCGTGGAACTCTGAACAATTAAAATGTAGGAAAAAGGTAAATGAATAGCAGTGGATACGACGCACTCAACCTCACGTGCCCCTTCAAGTACCGCATCAAAGCCCTCGAACGGGTCGTGGACGGCGACACCATCGACGTGGCCATCGACCTCGGGTTCGACGTGTCGACGTCGCAACGCGTGCGCCTCTTAGGTATCGATACCCCCGAATCACGCACGTCCGATAAAGAGGAAAAAAAGTACGGTCTTCTCTCCAAGACAAAGTTGAAAGAGTGGTGCATGAAGGCGGTCGCGTCGGAGAAGGATGACATCGTCATGGAGATTCGATGCCCCGAAGCCGACTCCAGGGGCAAGTTTGGTCGAGTCCTCGGCGAGGTCTGGGTCTCTGAAGACGGCACCTGGACCAACGTGAACAAGTGGCTCTGCGACAATGGCTACGCCGTCCCATACACGGGACAAAACAAGGCGGATGTGGAAGCATTGCACATGGCTAATCGAGAACGTGTTAAAGATGAAATTTGATTCCTTGAGTAATAATGGCCACCATTGAAAATAAGTACAAATCTTTGTGTCAGGAGTCGAGCGACATCAATGAACACTTGCCGACGCTCTCCGCACTCGCGTCGGAGTGTCAGCACGTGACCGAGCTCGGTGTGCGAGGCGTCGTTTCTTCGTGGGCCATGGTCCACGGACTCCCCGAGGGTGCCACGCTGTTCATGAACGACATCCAACCGTGTCACTTCAACGAGCTTCAGAGAGCGGCCAAGGGGGAAAAGAATATCGATGCACAATTCATCCTCGGTGATGACCTCACCATTGACCTACCGACGGAGACGGACATGACATTCATCGACACGTGGCACGTGTATGGGCACTTGAAGCGAGAGTTGGCTCGATATGCACCCATCACGAAAAAATACATTGCGATGCACGACACCACCGTCGATGGCGAGCGCGGGGAAACCTTGCGCATGAACTGGAACGCACAGGAACAGAGTAAAACCTCGGGCATCCCTGCCGATGAAATCACGCGAGGTCTCTGGCCCGCGGTCGAAGAGTTCCTCGCCGAACACCCAGACACGTGGGAACTTCAAAAGCGGTACACAAATAACAACGGGTTAACCATTCTTAAAAGAAAGAGCATCTAATAATGTAATGATTACATCAGTGAACGCATCGTTGACATCCTACCCCACTTTAAAAAATAAACTTCGTAAAAACACTCTAGCCCTGAATGGTGTTTTTACGACGTACTACGCGTGCATGGGTGGTGAACCTGCCGCGGTCTCTGCGCTCATCGGCGCAGCCGCATCGATGGCGTACTTGAGCGTACTCTCACGAAACGTGGAGACTTTAGATTTTACAAAGTCTGGTGTGCTCGTCCCGCTCGCCGTAGCCCTGGTGGAAAAGGTCGCACCTTACGACTTCAGCTATGAAGCAACGCTCGTGACATTTTTATCATACCAATTCGCCGTGGTGTCTCTTTTGTACGACGAAGTTAGAGATATAATGTTAGATAAATAATAATGTTCACACTCAAGACAGCTCCACCGGTAAAAGTTGGTACATTAAAAGAACCTAAACGCCACACGTATTCGCAGTTTATTCAAAAGTTGAAGACAAAAAAACTCCAAGAAGTCGTGCTGAAACCAAACGCCGGCGAGGTGCTATTCTTGGACAGAGATGGAGAGGTTGGCGATGCCCAGGTCGTGGCAAACCCGAGTCTTTGGCAACTCGTCACTGAATGTTCGGATACGGACGTGCGCATCGACCTCAACTCACCCTCTCCCATGAATTTCATGGACGGTGTGTCCGTGTTTTTCCTCCTCGCGTTCTCATTCATTCTCATCCGAGCCTTCTTTTTCAGCGGACTGGGTGCATCACCCCTGATGCAACAGGACATCCAGCTCGGTGTGGACAGCGACGTGGACACCCGCTTCACCGACGTCGAGGGCATCGATAACGCCAAGGAAGAGCTCGAAGAGATTGTGGATTTTCTCAAAAATGGGGAAAAGTACACCATCTCCGGTGCCAAAATCCCCAAAGGTGCGCTCCTCACGGGACTTCCCGGGACGGGCAAGACACTTCTCGCGCGCGCCATCGCGGGGGAATCTGGCGTTCCATTCATAAACGTCTCTGGTTCTTCGTTCGTGGAGATGTTCGTCGGTGTGGGTGCCAAGCGAGTTCGCGACCTCTTCGCCATCGCGCGGGCGAATGAACCGTGCATCATCTTCATCGATGAAATCGACGCCATCGGCAAGAAACGTTCCGTGGGTGGCATGCCCTCCAACGACGAGCGCGAACAGACCATAAACCAATTGCTGACGGAAATGGACGGCTTCGATGTGAATACACAAATCGTCATCCTGGCCGCCACGAACCGCGCGGACATCCTGGACGAAGCCCTTCTTCGCCCCGGACGGTTTGACCGAAAGATTGAAGTGTCCCTTCCAAACGTGGATGGTCGAGAACGCATCTTAGCCGTGCACGCCAGGGGCAAGAACCTGTCAGAAGACCTCTCACTTCGTGAGGTGGCCAAACAAACCACTGGATTCAGTGGTGCCGACCTGGCCAACTTGCTCAACGAGTGCGCCATTCGTTCTGTGAAGGATGGTGTCGGTGTCATCACCGCTGACATCGTCGAAGACGTGTTTCAGCGCATCGTCATCGGTGCCAGAGGCATGACTAAATTTTCAAATGAAAAGAAAACATTGGTGGCCTATCACGAGGCGGGACACGCCATCGTGGGTGCGTTCTCTCCAGGGTTTGACACCGTGCGCAAGGTGAGCATCATTCCGAGGGGTGATGCCGGTGGCGTCACCTTTTTCCAACCCAAGGAGGACGTCGACCTGTACCCTAAATCCTACTACTTTTCACAACTGCGCGTGTGTCTCGGTGGTCGAGCCGCCGAAGAGATTGTGTACGGAAAAGATGAGGTCACTACGGGTGCGTCCGGGGACTACGCCTCGGCGTACCAGCTGGCGCGAGAAATGGTGACGCGCTACGGGTTTGGTGAAAACAATTACGATTACACCAACCTAAGTCCATTCAGTGCGCGCGTGGTGGACAAAGAAATCGATCGCATCGTCAAACAGTGCTACAAAGAGACCATGGAACTGCTCACCTTGCACCGAGCTGAACTCGAGTTTCTTAAGAATGAACTCTTGGACAAAGAAGTCGTCGATGGTCGGTGGGTGTACGAGACACTTCTGTGTGGTGACCAAGAACGCGGATGCCACTTAAAAGAATAGAACTTCTTTAATAACACATACCATGAAAGTTGTCTTCGCCCTTCCTGGTCGAGAATTCTCCGGACGCTTTCTCGCCAACTGGACCGAAACCTTCACGACCCTCATGCGCGTGGGACACCAGGTGATTATGGTGAACGAATACAGCAGTTTCGTATCCTTCTCTCGCATGAAAACGTTAGGTCTCGACGTCCTTCGCGGTGAACACCAAAAACCTTTTGGTGGCAAACTCGAGTACGACGTGTGGTTCACCATCGATTCCGACATCGTGTTCACCCCGCAACAGGTGATCGACCTCATCGAAGACACAAAGGAACACGCCGTCGTGTCTGGTCTCTACCGCATGTCAGACCTTCAACACTTTGCGTGCGTGCGCACGTGGGATGAAGACTATTTCAAAAAACACGGGTCCTTTAAATTTTTGAGACCCGAAGACGTCGTGGGTGCTCCGAAACACATCCCCGTGGCTTACAACGGCATGGGATTCATGGCCGTGCGCAAGGGTGTCATCGAGAGCATGCAGTATCCATACTTTTCCTACCCACTTCAACACATGACGAAAGAGGACGGCATCGTGCTTCGCGACATGTGTAGTGAAGATGTGGCGTTTTGTAAAAATTTAAAAGATGCGGGGTACGATGTGATGGTGAACACGAAAATTATAGTAGGACATGAAAAGATGTTAGTTATTTAATAAGCAGCTACTCGTTCAAACGTTGATTCCGCCCCCTCGCCTTCGAAAATCTGTGTCGCCTCGGGACAGTGTGTCTCGATTTCGCCACAAAACCCCGTAGATACCGCGTCGATGCGCTTGGCAAACTTCTCGTACGCGTTATGACTGCAGTGTATCATCGCGCGGTAAGACACGATGGGGTACACGTATGTGTACAAGAACATCTGGTCCAAATTGTACCTATCCGTTGGTAGGGGTACATTTTTATAAAAGTGTCGCATGAACTCCACCCCATCGTTGAACTGTATCGGGGGTGCGTTGACATCGCGCAGACCCGTTGGGGTGCCGATGTACTTCAAACAATTGTTTCGACACCCCATGGTTCCACCGAGAATGGGCACGCGATGTCCGGGATGGTCGCGAATGATATGAAAATCTCTGTCAGATGCCAACCACTCGTTGATGAGACGCACCTCGCGAACGCTTATGCGTGAATCAGCGTCTCGGATGAGTACCGTGGTGTCATCCAAAAACAGGTCTTCTAAACGCCAAAACATGTTCGACGCCTTACACTCGTCACCGTCGTGGGGTATGAGTTGTACGTTGTCCTGCGCTTTCAACCACGCGATGACATTTTCCGGTACACTGCTATTGTGATGCACGCGCAGAGTCCACTCGGGAAGAAGTTTTTTAATCTGCAATGCATTTTCAACGAGACCGTAGGTGTACACTTTATTGGAACCCCAAAGGGAGTAGGAGATGTACATTAATTAAAAAACACCCCCTTTTTTTAAACTAGTTATGAAGTTGCACTACATTCGAGACTCGGGATGGGGAAACACAATCATTAATGTGACTGATTTTTTGTTCATGTGTCGGCAACAAAACAAAGTACCGCACCTTCCCGAACCTATGACGTGTGTCCAAGGCATTTCAGTGTCTACGGACCCGGATGAAGAAGTGTACATTGCGAATATTTATATAAACAACTTTACGTTCAAACACGTCCATCCATTGATGCGTCAAGTTGTTTCACCAACACCTGACATTGCGGAACGTGTGCGCCAAAACAATCACGGGTGTCATGTCGGGCTACACATTCGTCGCGGTAACCATGGCCCGGATTCTAAAGCCCTCGATGATGGCACACCACACGAAGAGTTTGCGTGGATGTTTTGTGATGACACTCTGTTGGAAAAGTTTATAAAAATCATTGAAGACTCACCAGAGCCAGTGTTTGTATCCACCGATAGTTTACATCTCAGGAAACAGTTGTTGGAACAATACCCGGAAAAAGTAAAAGTTAGTGCTATCAGCAAGGTTGTACACAGTCGTGCATGTGATGGTGAAGACGTGACGGATATGTTTGTCGATTGGTTTCTACTCGCACAATGTAGGAAGGTCTACGTCACCGCCGGTGATGTAAACATGAAAGGATTCTCCACGTTCGGATACACCGCGGCAGTGTATGGAGGTGCGCAGATTGAAATGGTATTTAAAAGTTGAAATGTAATAATATGAAGTTTGGTAAATATTCGTATGGAAATCCAAATGTGCACTGGGAAAACGAACACGCAAAACTCACGGTTGGAAATTTTTGTTCCATCGCCGCGAACGTGAACATATACCTAGGTGGCAATCACAGAACCGATTGGGTAACGACGTATCCATTCGGGCACATCCACCAGGGTGTGTTCAATGCATTTAATGGTGAGGGACATCCAGCATCTAAAGGAGGGGTGACCATAGGAAATGATGTATGGATTGGAAGTGATGTTACAATCATGTCTGGTGTGACTATCGGAGATGGTGCCGTGATTGCCAATAACAGTCACGTAGTGAAAGATGTTGAACCGTACACCTTGGTGGGTGGTAATCCTGCGAAATATATTAAACACAGATTCACAAGGGCACAGATTGACGAGCTTTTGAAAATCCAATGGTGGTATTGGGACGATGCCAAAATTAACGACTATTCACCATTGTTGTGCAATGAAAACATTGATGCATTCATCGAGAAAACACGTACTTTTTGAGTGAATCTTTAATGTTCATGAGTCCTGGAAACGCGCGTTCTAATTTTGTCGTGTCGAGAAAGTTGTTCGACCTCGGCGCGGCCAAGATTTTGTTTTGTTCTTCCTCGGTGAAATATGTCCACGGATGTCCTGGTTTATACATGTCCAACACCTCCCGATGGGAGACCACTCCTGGATTTGTAAAATTGTAGACCCCCGTGAGTCCGCGTACCGCGCCCTCGATGGCCAGTGGCAAGAGTTCATCTAGGACTGTCATGCTGTTTGGGATGTCCACGACACGGTCGTAGCGAGCAATCTTGTAGACAAAGTTTCTCGGGTTTTCCAGGTCAGCGCTGATGGGCATGCGTAGACGCAACTGCCAGACGTTGTCGTACTCTTTGATGAGTTCTTCGACCATGCACTTCGTGCGCGAGTAGTACGACCCTCTGAAATTAGGTGGGTCGTCCTCTGTGAACCCAGGTCCACCGCGTGGATGTGCCTCGTCGTAGGTGTAGATGCACCCAGTGGCAAAGTTGGTCACGTGCACACCTCGGCGGTGGGCGGTATCAATCATGTGCAACGTCGCCGCGACGTTGGTCTGTATGACTTCAGTTTTGTGCGTTTCACACCAGTCCACGTTGGGGCGACCCGTGATGCCTGCCGCGTTCAGAATGTGGGTCGGGTGGAACGTGTCCATGTCCTTTTCGCAGTGTTCGAGACGCTCTTCGGCAAAGTGGTAGGTGTACCCACCCTTTTCCAACAACTGGCCGAGGAGTCCACCGATCCAACCATTCTTTCCATACACCAGAAAGGTGGGCGCGGGTGACCAGTACTCGTCGGTGTTATGATTCTTGTACCACGCGATGGTCTCTGCGAGCCCGTGTTCCCACGTCTTCTCGGGAACCCATCCTATGTGGTGCAACTTTCCTGAATCGATGTAGTACCTTCGGTCGTTGAATGGACGGTCCTGTACGAATTCGATGGCTGTCTCGGGGTCTAGGTTAAACTGTGCACAGATGTCCTCGGCGACGGAGAGCGTGGTGCGTTCCTGTGCGGTCCCGATGTTGTACACCTCGCCGAGGACCCCCCTGTCCAAGATGGTCGCAAACGCAGATACTGCATCGGACACGTGTAGGTAGGACCTGGTACCCAATCCATCACCGTGGATGGGCAACTTTTTCCCTTGCATGGCTAGGGTGATAAACTTTGGTATAACCTTTTCGGGATATTGTGCTGGGCCGTAGACATTGTTTCCCCGCGTAATCACGTAGGGAAGACCGTAGGAACGCCCGTATGCCATCACGAGCATCTCTGCCGCCGCCTTCGTCGCCGCGTAGGGATTTGTTGGTTGCAATATGGTACCACCTTCGGTGTTACTGGAATTCAACTCGTACGAACTTTCACCGTACACCTCGTCCGTGGACACGTGGACAAACTTTTTGAGGGCACCGTATGTTCGAGCCACCTCTAAGAGCACGTGCGTGCCTTCGACGTTATTACTCGTGAACTCTAAAGAGTTTCCAAATGAATTGTCCACGTGCGTCTGTGCCGCGAAGTGGACCACCGCCTCTGGTTTGAAACGAGCGAAGAGCGCGCGCACCGCATCGGCGTCGCGAATATCACCCTTCACGAGACGGACATCGTGGGGGATGTTCTTGACGGATGCGCAGTAATCAAGCTTGTCGAGGACGACCACCTCATGCTCCGCCCGTACTTGGTGCACGAAGTGTGAGGCGATGAAACCAGCACCACCAGTCACCAAGAGACGCATTTAAAAATACAGAGCTTTTAACTTTTAAATGAAAACCTACCTCATCATCACAGCGTCCCTCGACGCAAAGTATGGTGTTCGTGATTATGAACATCGCAAGATAACGTACATTGATAGTATCACACAAACCCTAAAAGTTTTACCCAAAGATGTCATCCCCATCATCGTGGAAAACAATGGACCTCGGTCGACCCCACTCGACACACTCGGTTGTGAGGTGTTTTACACGAATAATAACAGTTTGTGTTTTAGACACAAAGGTGGCAACGAACTCGCAGACATCAAAGATGTTCTCATACACTACGACATCAAAGATGAAGACCTCGTGGTAAAACTCACTGGACGATACAAGATGCTGTCAGACACTTTTTTCAAAGAAATCACGGAAGACCACGATGCATACGTGAAATATTTCAACGTGTGCACGAAAGAATTTATGCCCGGACAAGATTGTGTCCTCGGTCTCATGGCACTTCGTGCGGACCACTGGAAAAAGTTTGACTACACCTACGAGCGCTCACCCGAAGTGGAGATGGCGGTGTACACGGCGACAAAGTGTCGGGCAAAGTCTCTGATAAACCTGGATGTGTTGTGTTGTTTCGCGGATGACCATAGAACATTACATGTCTAGTGAGTTGAAAATCGCCAAATTTATATCCCTATATCTACTCATGGGTCTGTAACAATGATAATCACTGTACAACCCTCGTCTGATATTCCACTGAATGAAATGGTTATTCAAATCGAACGTATTCCTGTCCAGTCTCATGAATCGTGTATCCCTTTCTTTGAGTCTCACGAAATTATTCGTCTTTTCGTGCCACGTCGTGACTTTGTCGTGCAAGGTACGCTGGTCAGATGACCAACTCGTGTCCGTGTTTCTGAGCACATTGCGCACGTCCTCAAGTGAGTGCACGTCGAATACATCCCTCCAAACCTCCGGTACCGCGACGTTATAGCACATCGCGATTTGACTCTCGTTGGCGCAGACATTCTCACGTAAGTAAATGAACTTTTCACGACCGTACGCCTTGATGTGCTCGGTGTAGTACGTTCGGTTCATAGGTAACATGTCCATGTCTGTGATCATCACACCATTTTCATAGTCTAAAAGACCTGGGTACAACAGACGAATGAACTGTGATGTGAATGCCGTGGGGACACCATCCAGCGGTTCGAAGAGAATGATATTTTCTTTATATGCCAGGTACTCTTCGGGAATGGCCTTGGCGACGAGGACAACTTTGACGTCGACGTGGGGGTAGAGTTTTTTCCACGTATCCACAAATATAGGTAAAAACTCTAGGTACAAAGGCACTTCATTCACTGCCGTGAGCACACAATCAAGTTTCATGAAGTTTAAAAAAAGAGCGCCTTTTATCTTTAAAATGGACCTCATCAGACAACGCATGACTTTTGGCCAGGAAAAGTACGGACACGGGGTCCGGGTCAGAGATGACACCACGACTTGGGGGACGCCCACCAACTCGTGGATGCACATGGCTTTGGAAGAATTTCTCGATGGTATCATCTACGTCGTGGCCGATTACATCCGTACACGGGAAGTCGTGTACAGCGAACCCGATGACAACAAACGCATCTTGTATCTTCTCGAAAATAGAGACCGCATAAACAGTGAGAAACATCGAAAAATGGTGGATAGTTTATTTGATTTAATTGAATCTTCTATGTAGCAAACTGACCTGCGTAGCTACCAGTGATGCCAAAATTCAGCCTAAAATCGAGATCGTCGCCAGATGTGGGGTCATTCGGATTCAAAACATATGAGTTAATCTTGAACACGAGACCCTTGCTTAACGTTCCACGCACCCCTTTACTCGCACGAAATTGTGCAGCAGTGTAGTTGTTCGCTTTCGTCGACGTAATTTCCGACATTGTCACTGGACCATTCCACGACCCGTCGGGGTTTATTGTATACCATTCAAAGCTTGACGGAAGCACGTCCGTTCTTTCATGGGCTTCATATCCGATGCCCTGTATGTAAATTAATTCCGGTAATGTGAAACTGTAATACCATGGTCCGTTGCCACCAATTTCATGATAACCAGTCGCCATGGTCCAGTGACCCGTAAGTGCTTTGGCTCCAATCGCCACTCGGGCGTAGTAGTCATCAGCTGGATAACTGAAATATGTTCCATCAGGTGTAACACATTTCGACGTCGCGGGACATGTCGTGCTCGAAGTTGTTGGACACGAGTTGTAGAATTTGGATGGGTCCTTTTCCCCTTCCGCCCACGTACGGGTGACTGTCGACTCGGACTGACCACATTCGGTTGGACATGGTGGATACGCATTCCAAGACCCGGGACATGGACACCTCGACGTCGCTGGACAATACTGGCTCGGTGCAGCACCGGTTGGACACGCCTCCCCGTAGCCATTCTCGTCTGTGGGACTCGTGGGCGTCCACGTTTTGTAAACGTTTCCCCCACCGAAGCCACACTCTTCTTCTGTTGGACATGGTGGGAACGCAGACCAACTCCCTTCACAATTCTGGCACGGAACGAGTTTCGTGAGGCTGGTATCAACCGATGGGTCCTCGACGCATAGTGGATTTATTTTTGTTCTTGAAAGAATGATTTGTCCATCGACACATGCTTCGCGACCTGTCTCCAAAGGTGCCCATTCCGTGTACTCACAACATGGATTTATAACCGGACACGATTCATTCGCGGGACAGGCACCATACGCGCGACCAGGGACTATTCCAGTTTGTGTAAACGTTCGTGTGTCTCCGCCACTGTAACCACAATCCGTGGGACATGTGATATCGTACTCACCTTCACACACACAAGGTGTCGTCGGGAGGCATGAGTACGTTGGTGCGGGTGGGGCATCGGCGTCGGTTGGACACGTGCCTGTACCCACCGCGGGTGTTGTTGTGGTCCACGTCTTCGGAATGTTGTCATATCGCGGTAAACCACAATCCGTCGGACACGGCGCCTCTGACCACGACCCTTCGCAGGGTGCGCATGCATCATATCGAGAGTCCACATCAGTGGCACACGCACTACCGACAACGGTTTGTTCATATTTTTGTAGCCCATCCACGCACCCACCAACACTGGCCCAATCCCCTTGTTCGATACAGCACGGGTCCGCGCCAGAGAGCGTCGTAGTCTCCTCTGGTGCGCATGGGTTCTCGGCCGTGCTCGCAATGACGCTCCGAACCTTGGCCAGCGCCGCGTCGGTGCCTTCCTCGTTCTCGGTGCACACTCCTGACGGTTCCCAGTCTGAATATCCACAACAACTCATAAATCTTTCCAACCCATTGGTCTCTTGTTCTTGTGGGGCGCACGGTTCTCCGGATGCCAACGTAGTCACCCCACGAACCTGTTTCTGCATGTCATCGACACACTGTCCAGACGGCGCCCATGCACTGTAAGGACAACACGCCAAAGTTTGCTCCAGTACGATGTCTTCTTCTTTGGCACACTCCGGACCGGTATTTTCAATCTCCTCTCGCACCTGTGCTTGTAAGTCGTTCTCACACTGCCCCGACGGCGTCCATGGGGTATACTCACAACACGGCAAAAAACGCATCGTGTCAGTGTCTTCGGCACAGGACACGACCGTTCTGATTTGTCTCTGTTGACCATTTTCACACTGGCCCGATGGGGTCCACTCCGTGCGGACACAACACGAGGGGGTGGCTGGGCATATCTTGGGATCATCACTCGTGGGACACGACTGGTAGTTCTTCCCACCATCCTTGGATCCAGGTTGCCAGAACCTATACACCGTCGTTTGTGGCTGACCACACTCTGTGGGACATGAGGGGAACGCAGACCAGTTACCTGGACAAGGGCAGAGTGTCGTGGGGTCACACTCTAAGGATTCCACAAAGCCGTTCACGTGTGGACACGTCCCCGTACCAATCTTCTCGGTAATCACGTTCCATGTCTTCGTGAACGTCTCCCCACCGAATCCACAACCCGTGGGACACGAAGTCGGAATCTCGTTACTCCATGCACCCACACACGGGGCACAATCCTCGTACTTGTACTCTTTGTCAACCGGACACCCAGTGGTTGTTTGTTTGTATCTCTGCTTTCCAGAGGTGTGTTCACCGCACGAACCATCCAAGGCCCAGTCACCTTTTTCGAAACAACATGGGACGAAGTTTTCTTTTGGAAAGTCCTCACACGCCCCCGTCTCACGTTCTCGCAGTGTCCGAGTAAACTTCTGTAAACCTGTAGTGCTACACGTACCCTCTGGTGCCCAGTCTCTCTCAACTTCGCAACACGGAGTCACTGGACCACAGGACTCCGTCTCGGTGTAACCGTCGATATATGGACACGCACTCGCTCCACTTTGTATGACATATTTGCGGGACCTCGTAGGTTCTGTGTCGCACTCGTCTGTGCATGGGGTCCAGGGTGTGAACGCCGCCTGACACTCCTCTTTGCGAGTGCTAAAATACCCACCCACGGCTGTGGCCACAGCGGACACACCACCCATGACTAAAAATAGTATGAGTGTGACGTCTCCATCACTGGACATCTTATAAAATGGCGAGAAAAAAAAATGAACATACATTAAGGATGACACCCTCACCTGTACAAAAAGTCAAAACATGGCAATTTGCTGCTAAATTCTTGGTCAAAAATGCAACGACTAAAAATAAAGCCGTCGTCGGGCGATGGACAAAACATCAGTTACTCGACTTAGGTCCAACCTTTGTGAAATTGGGTCAAATCGTTTCGACGAGAGGGGACCTCTATCCGACGGACTTTTGTCGTGAACTCGAGAGTCTCCAAGACGACGTCCCTCCCGTGGCATACGATGAAATAAAAAAATACGTAAACCAAAAACACTTTTCCTATTTCGATGAAAAGCCGTTCAAATCTGCCAGCATTGGACAGGTACACAGAGCACAACTCGTGACTGGTGAGGACGTCATCGTTAAAGTGAAACGTCCGGACATTTACAACATCATGAAGATGGATATGGACAATGTGAAAAACATTGTCGCCTTTCTCGAACGCATGGGCGTGGACACGGGCACGGGGTCGGGCTACGTCCTCAATGAATCCATCGACAACCTCTTGGGGGAGACGGACTACCGCAAAGAGGTACAGAATGCCATCGTATTTCGACACAATTTTAAAAAAAATACATGGGTGAAAGTTCCACGCGTCTACGAAAACCTGTCGTCACCGAATGTCATCGTCATGGAGTACGTGCCGTCTGAAAAACTCACGAACATCCAAACCAAAGGTGTGAACCAGAAAAAGGTGTGCGAAGCGCTCATCAGCAGCTACGTCATGCAAACCATGGACCACGGCTTTTTCCACGCCGACCCACATCCTGGAAACGTTGGGTTCCTCCCCGAAGGTCGTCTCGTGTTTTATGATTTTGGTCTCGTGATTCCTATCAGTGAAGAACTCCGTCAGGGTTTCGTAGAACTCCTGGTGCACATCATCAACAAGGACACGAAGAAAATCGTCGAAGTCCTGGTGGCGCTCAAAATCATCATCCCCGTGGGCACCGACCTGGGAGACATTGAAGTTTTTTTCGACACCATCTTGGACTATCTGGGCACACTGGATGTGAAAGATCTGATGAATGATGAAATCATCGCAAACCTGGCGCGAGAGAAACCGTTCATCCTGCCGTCGTCATTCATCTATCTGGCCAAGGCATTTTCATTGGTAGAGGGAATATGTTTAAAGTTGGATCCTGATTTTAATTATTACACATACCTGGAACCCATCGTGAAGACACAGGTGACGCAGGCGATTGACCTCAGGGGTATGCTACAGACGACGAGCGAGATGCCGACGAGAATCAAAAACATAAGTACAGCAGTCCTGAATTTGGAGAAGAGCAGGACTGCTATGAAACGGTCTTTGGACCGCACCCAGAGGGAGGTGCGATTTGCACTCTACAGCACGTTGAGCGCCATCTTAGCAGTGGAGCAGGATGATAAAGTCTTGATGAGCCTCTTTACGGTGATGGCGGCGTGGTTCGCCTTCACTTCTCGAAAAAGTCGATAGAGGTTTCCTTGGACTTGGACTTGTTGTCTTCGAAATATTCTCGATGTTCGCGAAGCAATTCTTTCGAACGTCTCTTTTCATCTTCGGCGATATCGTGAATCTTGTCCGCCATGCGTTGAAGGTCTTCGCGACGCTCCCTGGCGAGGCGCTTGCGGAACTTTTTGAGTTTTTTCGGTTCACCACAGGTGACCGCGACTGGGGAATACATGAGTGCCAACATGGTTTAGAAAGTAATTGACACTAAATCTTTAATGGATACACTCACTGGGGAAGAATTGATTGAAAATTCGGATGTATGTATTTATGAATGGAGCTATCTGCATCAGTTTCCAATAATTTTTAAAAAAATTAAAAATCTCATAGTGGTCGGCACACCACACCCAGATGTGGAACTCATAAGGAAAAGTCGAGTGTTCTTCACGAAGATGGACTGGATACATTACTTTGTCGCTAAAATTTTACCAGAAATCAAAGCCCCGTTTGAACTCGTGACTCACGAATCCGACCACACCAGTGGTGGGGTGCAACGCATTTTGGAACACCCACACCTGGTGCAGTGGCGTGGATGCAACATGTCCCCCCACCCAAAAACCCTCGGTCTTCCTTTAAGTTTTGAAGGCGCGAAGTGGGGCCGCACCGACAGAGCACATCTTCAGAAGTGTGCGGCGCTACCAAAGACAAAGTTGTTGTATTTCAACTTTAACGTCCAGAGCAACCCAGGGGCGCGTCGCGCGTGTGAGCGGGCCCTTCTGGCGCAGGGGCACCAAAAGAATCAAAATAGATTGTGGAAAGAATACATCGAAGACCTCGCACAGCACAAGTACTGCGCGAGCCCAGAAGGCAACGGGGTGGACTGCCATCGCACGTGGGAAGCCCTTGCCCTCGGTGTCATCCCCATCGTCGTCAAAAACCCCATCATGTACACGTGGTTCAAGGACTTACCCATCCTTTGGGTCGACAGCTATGAAAATTTATTTCTGGAGAAATAGTATACCATCATGTCTGCCGTGACGGACAGATTATATAAGATTGCTCAGCAAATCAACTCCAAGCAGTTGAACACCGAGCTCGGGTTCATGCCAGTGTTTACGATGATCACCCCGCTCGCGGTGATGTACGTGTTGGCCGCGCTCACCGGTCAGGGCATTATCAAGGACTGCTCCGACGAAAAGTTCAAGAACAAGGAAACCGTTCAAGCGTTCCTCACCCACACCTTGACGATCGCCGTCACCGTTCCAGCGACGCTCCTCTTCAGTAAGATTGTTCAGAAGGACGCGGCGGGCTACGTCGTGGCCTACGGCCTCATGACCCTCGTCGGTACGGCGCTCATCGCCGACGCCATGAAAAAGTGTGGCAACTCCGACGACACGCAAAAGTTCTACAACGGCGTGTACATGGCCATCGCCGTCGCTGCCATTTTCCTCGGTAGTTTTTTCCTGGCTTTTGTGTAAAGTAGGATGCGCGATGCGTTCTACATCCTTGGAGTCGTCGCAGCCTACGTGATGCGCAGGGTGGGAAGACTGACGTTCCAGGAAAAGGTGGACTTGTTAAAGCTGCTCAGTTTCGTCGCGAGTCATCCGAACGCACCTCTTTTAAAAGTACTTGGTTCAGAGCATACAATTGGAACACGAGTCCAACTCCTGTGTACATCGCAGAATAGTTGGCCCCCTTCCTTGCCTGATACAAAATCCAAAGAATGTTTGCCAGGATGCCGATCATGAGATATCTCGATGAGAGGTTTTCCACGTCTTCCAGGCGGTCGTACATTTGGTACAGACCCAGACTCACGGCTGTGCCCGCGAGAAAATTGTCAACATTCATGTTTATATATTATCTCAACATTAAATATATAAACATGGACGCCATCCTCGCCAAATTTGAGGGTAAAATTGATACGAAGAAGGTTGTGAACACCGTCGACGACATTCAACGCATCTACATCGCCGACGGACTCACGAAGGAAGACATTCCACCGGTCGTGGCCAAGCTGATGATGATGGCCGCGGGTCTCAAAAAGTTGCCGGGTCCTGAAAAAAAGAAGCTCGTCATCGGTCTTCTCAACCACCTCATCGAACAAATCGACAAGGGTGAAGAAGACAGCGAGTTCGAAACCATGCTCAAGTCTGTCGTGCCAGCCATCGTGGATGGTTTCGCGGGGGTCATGAAGTTGAAGGGTTGCATCCCATGTCTCAAATAAAGATTACACGACTTTAAAAACTAAGTATGGGATTCCCGTCTATCGAACAAATCGTGAAATACGGCATTTACACGGCACATCAGCTTCAAAAATATAATGAAGGATTGTTGCCACCTAAACAAATTCAAATTCTTCACGAGTGCACCGAGTGTCAATTCGTCTACGAAGATGCTTGTGAAAACTGTTTGGGTTTGATTCGCAACCCGAGCGCGGACTCTAAAGAACTATGAGAACATTGCAAAGGTTTTTTCCTCTTGAGTAATAAATCATCAGAGGTTTCTTCCACCACACTTTTCGGGGTTGAAACCTGGGATACATACATTTCTCTTTCAGATTCGCTGTCTATTGGTTTCGGGCGACCGGTGTCCACCAATGCATGCTTTCTGAATTCGTCTATCGTCATCGTGCCCCCGAAATTCACGAGCTCGTACCGCTTCGGTGCCATGCGCACGGAACCGACTAACCCAAACATCTGTTTTCGCATGCAGATGATGTTTCCACAGATGCGCCCACCGAAATTATCCCCATAGTTGTCTATCGCGAAGGCTTTCATGCACGACCAAGAACAAAATCGCCCACATGTATAAAATTTGCGCCGACGTTCGTCGTACTTTTTAGGCATCTCAAGTGGGGTCCCTTCAAAATCGTGACAGCACCACCAACACCACATAAAGAATAAAAAAATATATCCTTTAATTAATGGAGTCGAATGTAATTCTAGTCATCGGCATGGGTGTCCTGCTCATAGTGATTCTAGTATTCATCGTGGTGAATGAATCCAAGAAGAAGGCTGCAGAAGACAGCACCACCATGACTGCAGAGCAGTACATCAAAGAACAAAACGAACGGGCACAGACCGATGCCGACCTTCTCGGCATAGATGCAGAAGAACTTCGTCGAATTGTGAACGAAGAGTACGACCAGGAATGTGTGTTAGCCCCTCCGTGCCCAGGCACGACGGTCGTGGGTGAGAATGGGTGTTGTGAACTCACGGAGGAACAGATTTCGAAATTTAAACAGGGTCTCATGATCACCGAAGGCATTGTTCGAGAGATTATGATATCGTACATTTTTTCAAAAACTGTGTCCACGCTGTACAAGGCGGCCAAACGCACCGGGCAACTTGTGCGGGGCACGAAGGTGTCCACCACGGCCACGCGACAAGCGGTGCGTACGGTGTCAAAGGGTGCTGTCAGTGCTGCCGCGAAGACGAGCATGCGTACAGCCATTAAGATGGGTGGTCGCCGCCTCTTTAGTAAAGCGGTGACCCTCGTCGGAGGACCAATCGGTGCCTTGGTATTAGTGTTAGAGATGGTGAGCATGACGCTCGACCTCATAGACCCCTTCGGCTACGACAAGTATCAACCAAACACCGTCTCTAGAAACATCAGAAACAGTATCGATGTGGAGACGCGTAAGGGCATATTAGAGTCTGAACCAGAAACACGCACGGACTACCCACTCACCTTCCCACTGCTCCTAGCATTCCCTGACCTGGAAGAGGCGTTCACGGAGAAATACATGGCTAAATTCCTTCCGGATGCACTGAAACTTTTTAAAGACGACGACCTCGTGGACGCCTTCGTGTACATGCTCACGGGTGAGGTCACGGAAGACAGTACAAAAACATCCGAAGACATTTCAAAAATGATTGAAGACAATTTCTCTTTGATTACGAGCGTGAAGCGCATCGAGCGGGACAACTTTATTTATGACTTTTTCAAGGAGAACGGCAAAGAATCCAAGATTGAAAAGGTACCATTCATGTCCACCTACAGACGCTTTGGGGTGACGCTTAGCGAGGAAGGCGCCACGGACTACAACGCAGCACACAGGGATGAACACATCAAATTTGGTGGATTCGGACGTGGTGGTGAATGTTTGGAAAAATATAACGAAGAGCAACCACAGGATACAGTGGGAAGCGCGATTGAAACCATCGGCACAGGTGGTGATGCGAACCAGGGAACTGTTGAAAAGCCCAAAAACGTCAACATTGATCCGTGCAACGAAGACCCCGCGTGCAAGTGGGACCAGTACGCAGAAATTTGTATCACGAATGAAGAAGAGCTCACCCCAGAAGATTACACACCATTTGTGGCCATGTACACCGACAAGTACAGAGTTCTCGACACGAGTAACCCAGGCCGTGTGGGTGAACCCAACGTCGTCGAGAGACGCCTCCCCCAAAAGCTTGTCCTCGCGATGCCCTACGCGGGTGTTATCGAACATTGTTGGAACGTGGCCGACGGGCACACCGGGGTGGAAATGAACACCGAAACGGGTTTGTGCAACTACAACCAGGCATTCTGTAGTCAGTTTGTACTCAATTACAACGCCGCGCAGAACGATTGCGAACTCCGGGAAGGTCAGGGTATCGCAGAAACCATCTTTGGTAAAACCGTGACTCGGAAGGCCATCGAGTTCGGCAACCGTGTGGGTGATTTTTTCAGTAAATTTTAATTTCTAGTATTATGATAATACAGCATGGCGTCGGTCATTAAGAATTTTGACGCCGGTAGTCTGAGGACCTACCTGAAAGGTCTCAGTAGATCCAACATGTCCACAGTTTTCCGCGCGCTTGATGATATCGATTACAGTTCCATCGTGCGAAAGTTGGACTCCGAAACACTTCAGCTTGTGGCCAGGAACCTCGACGATGACGTCATCGTTCGTGTGTTAAAAAACATTGACGACGACCTCGTGAAGACGCTGGCTAAAAACTTGGACGATGTCCAGATGGCACGCTTGTTCAAGTTGGACCCGGACCTCGCACCTCGTCTCGGAAGCGGTCTGAATGATGATGTTCTTAGCGCTGCATTCACGCGAAACGGGATGAACGCGACCGATGCACAGGCAGCCGTGTTTAAGACTCGTCAGGCCCAGGTCGCGGTGGCGAAGGTGCCGGGTCCGCGTGGCACGGCGCTTGCAGACAGACAAGCGGTGGACGCTGCCACGACTCCGGCTACTAAAAAGGCGTCTTTGACCAAATCTATCGACGAACTTGGCGAAGCGGGTACCGATGTGTCTCAGAAACTCGCCGACAAGACGGGGCTGGCCAAGAACAACGTCGACGATGCCGTCGAAGCCTCTGCCGACCTCGCTGAAGCCGTCCCGGACATCAAGGAGGCGGCCAGGAAGTTGGGTATGCTCCCGGCGGATATGTTCATTGAGGGTGCCACGGTTCTTCGTAAGCACTGGATGAAAATCGGTGCCGGTATGGTCCTCCTCTGTATGATGTACGACACGAACAACCCATTCACCGCCCTTGACAGAGCCCTCGAAGACGTCGATGACGCCGTGGACGGTCTTAAGGATATCGCGGATAGCGCCGCCGGCGCCGCCGCCGCCGCCGCCAGTGGTGGGTTTGACCTGATTACATTCCTGACACAAAACTGGTGGCTCTCTGCACTGTGCTGCGTCGCCGTCATCATAATCGCCATGGTATCGGCATTAGGGCTTAAATAGAAGAACTGTTTTTTAAATATTCATGAAAATCCTTTCCATTGACGTGGGCATAAGAAACCTCGCCATGTGTTTACTCAACGACGCCGGAAATGTCATCGAACAGTGGGATGTCAGTGGCATTCCACCACAACACGAAGACGGTGTGTACGTGTCTTTGAGAAAACACCTCGACGATCGACCTTGGACTCTCGAAGCCGATGTCACTCTCATAGAGAAACAACCCGACCGAAATAAAAAAATGAAAACGGTTGAAAACTTTTTGCACGCCTACTTTGTGATTAAAAATCCGGAGAAAGAGACGATCATTTACGACGCGCGACACAAGATTCCCGACGTGGCTGGTCCGGGACGCGCGCAATACCTAAAACGAAAAAAGACGTCCATAGATAGGTGTAAAGAGTTCATTCACACCGGCGATGCGAATGCGCACTGGATTCCAACGTTCACGTCGTCGAAAAAGAAGGATGACCTCGCCGACACAGTCATGCAAGCGCTCTCGTACACCCGTCGCACGGAAACCTCGACCTCGACTTCAACCAAAAAAAAGACGTCAAAAATCGTCCCACGTCGCCCGAACGAAAATCAGAAATCCACAAAGTATTCGAAATCCAACTTGGCGTGGATTTATAAAAATAAGCCCCAGTGTGAAGTGCTCGAGAATAATAAAAGATTCATGAAAGATCTTCACCGGTATTTTAGAAACATTGTCGAATTAGAAGATTCACTCTGAGGGCATGGAACAACTCAAGGACCGCATCGCGCAAACCATGCATCCAGACGACGTGGAAAAACAAAAAGCCTATCGAGACAGGTTATGGAGTAGACACCACTGGCAGGTTGATTCGTTGACGAATAAAAATGTAGAAAAGTGGGGAAAATGGACGTCGCACGATGTTATGTTTGAACACATCATCCATGAGGGGTCCAAGAAGATACAAAGGTATGCACACCTGAAACCTGGAGACATAGCGGAGAGGCGAGATGGCCACTGGTGCGCCATTGCCAATATTTACGAGCCGTACACCATAACACGACAGATGCGAACGGGTCGGGTGCGGTATTCGGACCGGTATTATTTCAAAATATCTCCTTGTGTAGACGAGTCCGTGGTGGACTTTTTATTACGAAGTGATTTCTTCTACGACGAAGGCACGCTCACGGAGTACGAGAAGCAGTGTCTCGTGTCTCGAATCACCCAGAGAGATAACCCCGTAGAAGAATCTCATGTACCCGTCGCAGTGCTCGAACTTCTTCCAGTGCAACGCGTTGGACGTCGGTACTACCACTGCCATCGAAGCTTGCCCCAGCAGTTGCAAACCACGTCAGTGTCCCGTGCCGACCTCCCACCAGATACCCTTGTGTACACACAAGCCGACCTTTTTGATGTTTTGAAAATACCGATGAGTAAAGAAAATGTAATGAATAATATAATATGTTGAGATATGCCGCCTTAAACTTTGAACTTTCACGCGTCGTTGAAAAAGTCTACCGTCAAGGTGCCCGAGTCATCGTGGACTACGCCAAGGAAAATTGTCGTCTCTCCGACGTGCCAGACGTGCTCATGAAAACGAACATCATGACGAAAGCCTTACCTGTGGATGCCATGTGTGCCATAAAACTCACCTCCTTTGGAAGCCGGGAGAACCCATCGTACGCTCGGGAGTGTGCCGAGAGCGTCATCAAGACTGCGAAACAGAGGGGGGTGCGGGTGTGCATCGACGCCGAAGACGTGCTCTACCCCGAGATGTGTTTGGACCTCATGGAGATGTACAACACCCCGAATCAACCACCCACGGTGTACAAAACATATCAAATGTATCGCGTCGATGCTTTCGACGAGCTCACGCGAGATATTGAGACTGGTGTACACTTGGGGGTAAAACTCGTGCGTGGTGCCTATCTCCGCACGCAACAAGACTCGGTGTTTTCCACGAAGAAAGAAGTCGACCGGTCGTTCAGGAAAGGCTTGGAACTCGTGCGCTCGGTACCGCGCGCGCACAGCATCGTGGCGACGCACAACCTCGAGGACATGGTGTACGCGCAGGCGCACGGCATGGAGGTGGCGCAACTCATGGGCATGCACCACCCAGGAACGAATTACGTGTACGTGCCCTATGGAAGCCTGTGGGAACTCACACCCTACCTCTTGAGACGGTTGCGTGAAAGAATTATGTTCACTTAAATTAATGTTCTTCTTAGTGCTGTACTTTTCATATCTCATCCTTGGACCACACTGGATTGCGAAATTGGTGCGCAGAGAACCACTTGATATCGTGGAGTCTCCACAACAATTTGGCAAACGTGCCGTGTTCATCAGCTACCTAGCTCTGCTCTACGTGGAGTGGTTCCTCCGCTACCCGTCGCGCACAACCTTCTTTAACGCCCTCTTGGTGTCCATGGCGGCGACCGTTGCGTACTACACGCGGTGGGGTGAGGAACGTACCTTACCAATGCACGCCCTCCTCAACATCTTCATCTTGTACAGTGGTCGACAGTACGTAGACTTACAAACCCTAGTCACTGTGCTTTTGAGTATTTTTTATGTCATGTACGAAGGAAAAATTTATACGTAAATACTATGATTCACATCGTCGGCGCCGGCCCCACTGGCATGGCCCTCGCATGGGAACTTGCAAAGTATGCGGACCATCAGGTCACCGTCTACGACCGGAAACCCGCCGCGGGTGGTTCGTGGTGGGAACCCAGCTTAGCGCGACGCGACCTACACGCCCATCGCATCCTCTTCGACAACGCGTGGGTGAACGCACACAACCTCTTCACGGAGATGGGCATGGATTGGGACACCCTCTTCGAAAGACACCAGGACCAGGTTTTTGGGTACATGTTCAAGACTTTGGAATTCAGAGATTACCTCGCCCTGCTCACACTCCCATTTGTGGCCCGCGAAGACCGCACCTTGAAGGCGGTGCTCGAAGGACGACTCTCCCCGTCGGGTGAAAAGTTCATGGAACACCTCCCCCTCGTCATCGATGGGGTCACGTGGGACACCATGAGTTCCCTCGAACTCGTCCAAAGCGTGAATCACGTCGCCTTCTCCGGACAGTGGACCCAGCGGGTGTCGGGAAAAGTGATGTGTGACCAGATGCAACGCGCCCTCGAAGACACTGGCAAAGTTTCTTTTAAATTTGGCGTCTCCCTCGATGGGCTCACCTTTTCCAAGGATGATGACAACTACGTGGCCACGCTCTCTGACGGCACGAAACTCACGAAAGACCTTCTCGTGCTCTGTGTGGACCACAGTCCAGCCATCGAGTTCGTCGGGGAAAATTGGGGACCCGATGCGTCGACGCGCATCCAAGACCGCACCTACGGGTGCATCAATCTTCTTCTGGACTACCCCGATGGCGCCCCAGAGGTTCGAGATGACCTCCAGGTGGCTGTCGAGACCCCTTGGAAACTGCAACCGAGGGTCCTCTCCGACGGGAAGACCCTCTCGTGTGTGATATGCCACCTCACGGAAGAGATTCTCACGAGCGACCCGGACGCGTTGAAGATGGAGGTGCTCAACCAGTTGCGGGTGCCACCACCTGAGAACGTCCGCATCGGGTGGGGATCCACGTGGAATGGGCGGCGTTGGACGTTCCAACAAAGTTCCGGTTTGTGTGCGGGACTCCCGTTTTTCGGTGCGTGTTCTCGCGTGGCCCTCTGTGGGATGATGTCTGCGCGGAAAACACCCTACGCCTCGTTGGAAGCCGCGGTCGAGGTGGCGCGACGGTTCGGACACCAGCACTTTGGCACGCGACAACCTCTGGACTCGTTGAGAATTTCGCACGTTTTGGTTATAGTTTTTATCATTTTACTTACTAGGAGATATGCTCGCATTCACAGGTGAAATTCGTGAACGCATGCATGAGCACAACGACAAAAAGTACATCCGTATTCATGTACCACCCAAGGTGGCTGAATACATCACATCGATAGAAAAGAAAAATGTGTATAAACTTTCGAAAGACGCTTTCGTCTACCAGGACTTTTTTCATGATACACTCGTCGTCAAAGTACCTTTTAGATATAGACGCGTGATGTGTCCCGTGACGGGTGCGAAACCCGTGCAGTCATTGAACGTTGGGGACAAAGTGGACGTCGAAATCACATACACGGGTGTGTGGGCCGCGGGAAACCATACAGGACACTCGTGGAAAATTAAAAATATACACACATATTAGATAATGAACTCTAATGAGGAAGAAGTGAACCGTCTCAGGAATCTCAACAAAGATCAAAAGGCGAGGTATAAGGCTCAGCTGAGAGCAACTGGGTCAGAAGGGCGACGAAATATTCTCGTGAATGCCCGACGCACCGCAGCGCGTGAGGGAAGGCGTACACAGGTTGTGAGTGCGGCGCAAGGTGCGGTGCGTATGATGGCTTCCATGGGAGCACAGGGGCTCGTGAACATGTGGAGTATTTTTGACGAGGCATTCAAAAATCTCGATGGTAAACTTTTGTTTGTCACTGTGCTCGCTGCGATAAATTATTACTTTGGAGAACAGGTTGTCAATAAGATGATCCCCAATCTCACCAACGTCGCCTCATCCGATATCCTCACATTGATGAAGGATGATAAAATCGTTGGTCGCATCGAAAAGTTTAAAATTTATTTTAAACCTGGGTACAAATCCGTACACGCGTTCACGACGAGCCTCTTGTTCATGGTGTTGCTCCGTTCGGTAGTGATTTGGAATGAAAAATCGACGAAAGTGAAAGCCATGTTACGTTGGGTGTTTTCACAAAAGTGGCGAGAAATGGCGTTGGGCGTGGTGACCTACAAAGTGTGTGTGTGGGGTGCGGCGCAAACATTCTTTGATATTGCAAAAATTTTATTAACAGGCACTGAATATAAATCTGAATACAAGATTCTTAAAAACTCTGACGCATTCACGAAAGTATTGGTGTATTTGAAAATTGTGACCGAACGCGCAGTTGGAGTCACGAGTGTGAACGTCGCATTCAATAAATTTCGTAAATTGAGCCAAGGGGCCGTCGTGCGCTCGTTGACGAACATGTTAGGGTGGGTCATGGATTTACCCATCGTTGGTCCTCTCGGTCGAGATGCGATTCTGGGGAAACTTGCGAGCGTACCCCTCAGGCGTCTGTTAGGGCCGCCGAACAACAACGGAGGTGGAGGCAACGCGACGGCTGGAGGTAAGGCACCTGTGATTAATATCCCGCCCACGAGCGCTATGGGTGGAAATCTCAACAGCGCGCGTCGCACCACGAGTCAGCTCATTTTAACGTCGAACAGTGGTCAGAGATATCGTTTCCAGAACCAAAGAAACCTTGAGAATTTACAAAGGTACAACAACGGTGGAGCCATGGGTTCGACCGATACTATTTTAAGCAGCAGCGCGGGTGAGCGATACAGAGTCACCGCGAACCAGCTGCGAGCTGCGATAAAACTCCGACCGTTGCGCACCACCAGAGCGGGCACACCTATGACACAGTTTGCGACAGGTCTTTAGGTAAGGCGTCAGGTTCGTCGACTTCATCGAACCCATGTTTCAAAAATTCAATATAAATCCCCAGCATTCTTTCGATATCCTTTTTTTCAGCCATCAATGCATCAATTTTTTCACGCACGTTCACGAGCGTCATTTAATAAATTAAAGTTAAACTCCCTTTAATCTACTAAATGCTCACGAGAAATGGGTACATCACCACCGAAGGTGCCCTGTCCGAAATAAAAAAAGAACTCACGGTAAGACCCGAGGTGAATGGAGACTTTGGATTCCCTCCACCGCCTTTTAGAGTTTATAGGAAAACTAAGAATGGAGTGTGCGTTCCAAGATTCTACGGAACTACTCGAATTGGCGCTCCTCGAGAAGACCGGCGCCCCGAACCGGCCAAAGCCAACCTCACCTTCCACGGCACCCTTCGAGACAGCACCCACCAGAACGAGGCTCTTGCGTCAGCTCTCAAAGCAGGTCACGGAGTTCTTTCACTCCCGTGCGGGTACGGCAAGACCACGGTAGCGTTGGCGATAGCGTGTAAGCTGGGGTATCGCACCATGATCGTGGTGCACAAAGAGTTTCTGGCGGGTCAGTGGGAAGAGCGGATTCGGCAATTCTGTCCAGGTGCCACCATAGGGCGGGTACAACAAAACAAAAAAGAGGTGCAGTGCGATTTCGTCATCGCCATGTTGCAAAGTCTCTCACTCAAAGAGTACGACGTGGGAGAGTTTGACAGCGTGGGCACGCTCATCGTGGATGAAGCCCATCACATTTGTGCAAAAGTGTTCAGCCAGTCCCTTTTCAGAATGTGTCCCCGGCACGTGTTCGGGCTCTCCGCCACACCCGAACGAAAAGATGGCCTCACGAAAGTCCTTCACTGGTTCATGGGACCGACGTTCTTTGCCGTGGAACGGAAAAATCAGGCACAGGTGGAAGTTTTCGCCGTAAAGTATGAACACCCCATGTTTAGAAATCCCCCGCCGTGCACGAGATTCGGTAAAATCTCACTGGTGAACATGATCACCGAACTCGTGGAATGTCGGGACAGGAACATAATGTTAGTGGAGCTGATAAAAAAAGCATCGGCGGGAAGTCGCCAGCTGCTCGTGTTGAGCGACCGACGTCAACACTGTGAACTTTTACATCAATGTTTTCCAAAGACATCAGGACTCTACATGGGTGGCATGAAACAAAAAGACCTCGACGCGAGTGCCGAGAAGAAAATCATCATCGCCACCTTTAGTCAGGCCCACGAAGGCTTGGACATTCCAAAACTAGACACGGTCATCCTCTCCACCCCGAAGAGTGATATTCAACAGAGCATCGGTCGTGTCATGAGAGAAACCAAGGGTAAGAAGAACAACCCACACATCTATGACGTGAGCGACCAGTGGAGTTTACTCACCGCCATGTGGTACAAACGACTGAAAGTGTACAAGGCGGGTGGATTTAAAATTCACGGCAAAGGTGGAGACCCCGACCCTGCCGCCTCCGAACTACCACAGGGAAAATGTTTATTTATAGTATAAATGTCTGGGCCATTGATTTCTCTTGTGAGCAAGGGGGCTCAGGATGTTTACATCACCAATGATGACAGTGATGTTTCCTATTTTCGTATGAAATATACCAGGCACACCAACTTTTCACAAGCCCCGAAACACATCGCCACCCTCGACGAGAACACGTGGACCTTTAAAATTCCATCGGATGGGGACATCATCAATGCCATGTGGGTGGAGGGGCACTACGCCGCCAACGTCTTCTACGAATCCACCATCGACCTCTACGTGGGTGGGCAAAAAGTGGACAGCCACCCTTTTGAATACCTCTCAGATATCTGGACCCTGTATCTCGCGGACACGTGGACGAAGAGTACTCAAATTAATAATCAAATATCAGACACAGACATTAACTTTCTCCCCTTTCACTTTTTCTTTTGTGACCACGGCGCCTTTCTCCCACTGTGCAACCTGGCGTACCACGAGGTTGAGGTCAGGGTGAACTTCAAGGCGGGGAACTTTACGACCATGAACAGGACACCGGCGCAGAAAAGAATGAAAGTTTACGCCAACTACGTGTACCTCGACACGCGTGAACGAGAACAAATGATCGCGCGCCCGATGGACCTTCTGATAACACAGGTGCAGACCATGAGCGCACCTCTGGACACCGTGCTCGACAACGCGACCCAGGAGGGCGGGTACAATGCGGTGGACATTTCTGCATTCTGCCACCCGGTCAAATCGTTGTTTTGGGGGTTCCGTGCCATGTCCGCAGACAACGATGGGGAAACGGACCGGTTCACGTTCAAGAGCGCGGACATTCTCCTCAACGGCCAACCACTTCTCGAGGACATGAGTCCGACCTATTTCCACACGGCACAAAATTACTTTAAATCCAGATACGGGGCGTGTAGCTTTGAAAATGAAAACGCCTACCCTTTTTACACGAGGTTCTTCGCCTACCACTTTGGTCTCGATGCCTCTGAATACTTTCCAAACGGTACCACGAACTTCTCGCGCCTAGACTCAGCAAAGCTCATCTTGCGAGGGTGTGAGAAGGGTACGGCGCGACCAGCGAATCAGGAGCTCACGGTGATGGCCCTCTCCTATCAGGTGCTTCGCATTAAGAATGGAATGGGTGGAATTTTATTCGGAAGTTAAAGTAGAATATGGTCTTCTTAGGGAGTCGAGGTAAATTTGACCAAATCACCCTAGTTCGACTTGACCCACAGGCACCCACAGAGGATAGCACGGGTCAAGTCGAACAGAACATCTTCACGGGTGATTTGGAAGCGTCGAACGTATTCACCAGTAATGTGGGTATCAGCAACCTGTACCCAACGCACAACTTTGACCTCGGTTCAAACTTGTGGATGAACGATCAAGGCCTCGTGACCTTGAGTGTGAAAAAGCGAGCGCTCTTCGAACAGGCGCGGGTGTCCACCCAGTTCGCGGTGAATGCGGACACACCGTCTTTCCCCTTTCAGGTGAACGACACGAACCGGGTGTTCGTAGATAACTTTGGTACCGACCTCTTCAACGTCGAAGGCAACGTGGCGTGTCAGAACATCAGAGTGACTCAGGGCGTCGACATCACGGGGGACCTCGTGATGACGGGGAACGTCACCGCCACGAAGATTATCGTCGAAGAAGCTTTTGATTTCGGGGCTAACATTTCATTCAATGACGTCGGCGACCCAGTGTTCGCCGTCACGGGCAACGTTGACGTGAACAACGGCGACCTCGAGGTGAACGGAGACGTGCGAGTGAACGGCAACGTGTACATCAGAGATTACTCCACGTACAAACAACAGGTGAATCTTGAATTGTCCAACGCCATTCTTTTGGTTGGCAGTGGCAACGACGATGGGGATTACGACACGTCCATCGTGTTTCATCAACAACCTTCAAACATATTTGTCGGCTACTTTCCATCCGCGGATGAAGTGCGCATCGGTCGCACGGACACTGGACCCGGCGCCGATAACGTCAACATTCTCGAAAATTCAAAGGTGGACTTGCACGTCTACGGGAACGTGGTGACGTCAGAGAACATTGGTGCGGCGAATCTCAATCCAGTGCACCATCTCGATGTCGGCGCCAACCTGTGGGTACACGACACGGCATCTAATGTGTTATTCGTGAGTGGAAACGCGTACTTTGAGAGGGCGACGTTTGGTCATGGATTTAATTTAGGTTCAAACGTGGTCGTCGACGACACCGCGGCGAATGTGTTCCAGGTGGGCGGACGGGCGGCGTTCACGACTCTGTTCGCCACGGAGCGCGTGGGCATCGCCAACACGAACCCAGTGCACACACTCTGCATCGGTGCGAACATTCACATGCACGAAACAGGGGCGAACCTGGCCATGTTCCATGGCAACGTGGTGAGCGAACGGTTCTTTGCAGAGCAACGGGTGGGGATCTTGGAGTACGACCCAGAGGAGGCGTTGCACATCAATGGCAACGTGCGCATGGGTTCGAGAAGCACCGTGGACCTCAACGCGGAGAGGTACATTAAATCTACGGGAAGCATCGTGGTGCACGCCGATGACTTTGGCACGGATAACAGCAACAACCGTCTCGCATTGAGAGCTGGCGCCATCGCTGCAAACGTCAGTGCCATCGACCTCACGTCGGGTGCCACCGATGCGGCGACGCAACACATTAAATTGAAAACTAGAAACACCGAACGCGTGGTCGTGAACGCCGATGGGTTCGTGGGCATCGCCAACGTCTCACCCTCGGCCACACTCACCGTGGGGGGTGCAGCACAAATCGTCGGCAGCAACACGTTCGACGTCGGTGAGGTGTGGGGTTCGAACAAAACCACCCTGCGTTCCGTGGTGAGCCCGGCGTTGGGACAGACCTACCTGCAGAGTCGAGTTCCGTCGGGGAAAGGTTTTAACGTGACCGTCTCTTCTGGGCCCACGCAAGGGACGCCAAAGATGACCATCTTAGAATCTGGAAAGGTGGGCATAGGCACGACGGAACCACAAACGGTAGGCCTTCAAGTGACGGGCAACGTGTTCGTGCACGACCAGGTCGAAGCTCGAAATGGGTACGTGCACGAGACGGCACCCATGACGGTGACCCACCCGTCGTTTGCGGATAACCCAGACTCGATGCAACCGGTCATCCAACTGTGTCGAGATGCCACGACAAACAGCATCGCAACCTTCGGCGCGCGCGCGGTGTTGGCTTTGGGGAAGCACGACCAAATTGAAGCTGGAAAGTCGAACACCCGTCTGGACTTTGGACTGGCGCACACCGAGTACAACACGGCGAACGTCGTCATGACCCTCCTGTCCACAGGTCTCGTCGGTATCGGCACGCACACACCGGAGAGTAAGTTGGAAGTGCGCGCCACGGGGTCGGCCTTTGCCTCGCCTCGAACGAACGGTATCCTGGTCTACAACGCCAATGACGCGGACAACGAAGACGCGGTGGTGTGCATGGAAGTGAATGACCAGGGGGGTGATGCGTTGACGAGTTATAAAATAACATCCGGGGACACCGTCGGTTGGTCATCGGGGGGATCTTTTAGTGATAATTCTAAATATAAAATTGCAAACCATGCGGGAGACCTGAACACGAACACACGCCTCGTCATCGACAATAACGGCGACGTCGGCATCAACGTGAACGAACCACAATATAAACTCGATGTCGACGGACAGGTGCGCATCGGTAATAAACTCCTCTTCCGTGGTGTCGCCGCGGACACGAGCGACACGTCGTTCCTCGAAGAGCGTGCGTTGAATGACGAGGTCACTGAACTTCTTTTGTTCAAGACGAACGACTCCGCGGCTGGTGCTGACCAGATTCGACACGTGGCTGCCAGACACGTATTCAAAGTGTACAACAAACCCGTGGACCTGGATGAAACCGTCGGTCTCACCACCGACCAAATCAATCAAATCGTGACGAATGATGGTACCGATATCGCGGGTGTGTACGACGCCACCCCGGTGTTGAGCATTGAAAAAGAACGTCGCGTGCTCATCAATTCCGTGGAGGAGAACATCGGGACAAACACGCGTCTGTACGTGGATGGTAATGTCCAGTTGAAACAAGGGAGTTATTTCGACACTGAAAATTTACAAATTCTCACTGAAAATACGGGACTCAATGTCATTCGCGCCCGTGAACAGAGTGATCTCGCGTTCAGGTTCGGTGAGATTGCCAGCTTTGAACGCGTGCGTTTCACGAGTGCAGGAGGCGTGGGCATCGGTACGAATGCCCCAAATAAACTTTTGCATCTCTACGATGACACAGTGAGTGACATCACCCTTCTCAACTTGGAATCCCCCGCGGGTGCGAGTGCATCGAAATACACGGGACTCCAACTCACGACGGACCGTGGGTATGGGGCTTTCCTGAAGGCTCAAAAGGGGGCCACGAGCAACAGCGTCGTCCTCGGGTACGTCGATAACGACGTGCACGTGCCCGGTATCTATGTAGGTGAGGACGGCCACGTGGGTGTGGGTACATCTGCCCCGCGTGCGAACATTCACGTGTACGATAGCAACATTTTAGTGGAACACACGACGAGCAACGCCATGGTGGAATTCAAAACCAACGGAGCCACGTCGAACATTTACATGAACGCCCTGGACGATGACATGTACATCCACCCCGCGGGTGGCAACGTCGTCATACAGGGGTCGCTCACCGTGCAACAGGATATTGATTTCGGGGGACGCATCGAGTTTGGTGACGCCGTCGGTATTCAAATCGCCCAACCACAGGCACCGCTCCACGTGAACGGTGGAACCATCACGAACTCGGACCAGGTGGCGAAAAAGACGTACAGTGCGACGTTCACGGCGAGGGACACGGTGGATAAAAACATTAAACTCACCTTTGGAAACGGAGCATTCTATGCAAAAATTACAGCCATGCTGCGCTACGTGCCCGATGGAAAGTACATCAACACGATGATTCTCGAGGTACAAGGTGGGCACTCCAATAACACACAAACGTCTACTATTCCGATTGCAGTGGGTACTAAAAATATTTTTGGTGGCTCCAACCCTTACCCGTGGAACCGCGTCTTACGAGACATGACGGCGACCACTGTTGGTTTGCAACCCGCGGTATCTCGACCACTCTCCGGGGCAGATGCCGATGCCTACTACTATGACATTTTCGTGGAACTCACCACGTCCTGTGGTGGGAAATTGGTGAACATTAAACGGGACACCGAAACTAAAGCTGAATTCACATACTAGTTCTTTGCCATGGGGGAAAACCCCATGGGAGAGAATTTTTTTTACATACTGTCCATCAGCGCCAAAACAATCACTCCGACGATGAAGAAAAGGATGACGTAGTTGCACTCCGTCTCACCTTCCATCATGGTGGGAACACGTTCTGGACTGGGCTTGGGCCCGGTGGCCTCTGCGACTTGCTTTGGACGAGCGGGTTCCTCGTCCAGGGGGCACATACACAATGCCATCATCCTGTGTTATATTATCTAAAGATTTATTTCTGTCTTCTTCTTCCGACCCCTCTTCTTCGGTTTATCCTTTTCCTGAACGTTCACCTCCTTGACGTCGCTGTCCTCCGAGACGTCCTCCATGTCCGCCGCAAACTCTTCCGTCACGATGTCCGAGATGTCATCTTCGATGTCCGGCGTCGGCTCGCGCACTGGTACCTGCGTGCTGTTCATCGGTGGTGGCGGGGGCATCATGATGTTCCCCATCAAGCTGGAGATGTCGATACCCGGACCTCGCATCTCGTAGCTGCCATCGCCCGCAGATCCCTGCGCCGCTGACGGGGCTCGCGCGCGCGGCACGGCGTTCTGTACGGCGGCCACCATGCTCTGTTGCAGACCGGGGTTTTGTTTCAAAACATCTTGAAGATTGGGTACAGCCGCCTTGAACATGGAGTTGGTCAAGTGGAACATCATCGCAGAGCCACCGACCATCATCAAGAGCTTCACTTCGGGGGCCACTTGCATCTTCTGTCCGTACTTCACGTGAAGTTCCTCGAACACGCCATCGTAATCGTCGAGGTTTTCCATAATGGATTCAGACCAGCCCTCGAGTTGAAGCTCGAACGGGTTGTATCGCTTATTGAGAAACTCCAATCCCGTGGCCGTGGCCACCAACGCCCGTCTGGAAAACTTAATGCTCTGGTCGACGTCGATGGTGTACGTGATTCTCTTGTACTCGTTGCGCAAATCCTCCACCGGACTGTATGCGTTGAGACGCTTGTTCACGTTGAACCCCTTCCGTTCGAGACGCGCCAACTTGTTCAAAATGTCCATCTTTTCAGCATCGATGGAGGAGTAGCCCGCGGACGGTTCCTCCTGTTGCGCGTCGTAGCCGCCACCGTAGGCGCCGTCGTCGTCGTCGTTAAAGTCCACATCCGCGTCGACGTCATCTTCGTCGTGTTGCGGGTACGCGGGTTCCGTTTGTTTATAAGGATTCACGAATGCATCAATTTCCTCCTGACGTTCCACCGATGGTCTCGGGGGTCGACCTCCAGGCGCGGACGGCCTCGGGACCCGTTTCGGTTTAGGCGTTGAAATTTGAATTTCATCCATGAGTCGTTGTTCAGTGTCGTCGAGCTTCATGACATTGGTTTGACCTCTGTCGAGCACGATTTCTCCGTCCATCCTAATGTACTACCTTTAAAAGTAATCAGATTCTTTAACGCACTTTATTTTCTCAAGGTACAGTATAATGTTTAACCTCAACCGAACGAACCGCAACGCCCTCACGACCATCGCGGTCGTCCTGGTTCTGATCTTCGTCGTCATGGCCACGAGGAGCTACTACGAACCGATGCCGTTAGTCATCAAGACCAGAAACGAAGGTTCTATCTTCGATCTTCCGTACGACACGAAGTGCGTCGCCGGCAGCGACGACCCGGACGCGAGCACCTACTCCACGTTCCGATCGGGTGGCATCTGTGGTGCTGAAAAGTTGATCCGCGACCAAGCTGACTACGAAATTATCTAAGCAATAAGTATAAAATGGCATTGGTGACTTCGAATGCGTCGATTCCCGACCTCGCCTATGAATATCACACAGTCACTGTGGACAGCATTGGTCAGAGTAGTGCCAACGCCTTTGTGGCATACCTTCAAAATCCAATTCGCAACGTGGTCCAAGCCAGACTCTTGGCCTGCCACGTGCACTCCAACGTTCAGACGGAACACCTCTACGTATCCATCGACGAACTCGACACGCACTTCAACGACCGCGCCGCCATTTCAGGCGCGGCCAGTAACGCACACGCGGGTCAGGGGAACCTGTCCATCGTCCGCAGTGCCTTTGGAAGCGTCATCACCGATGCGACGACCCACGGGGCATCGGATGGAAACGCCTTGATTACGTTCAAGGATGAGTATCCAGTGGTGGCGCAGTACATCGACCCCATCCGACGCATCGACAAGTTGACGGTGTCTTTGTTGGACCAGAACGGTGCCACCATTAAGAATTCCACCGATGCCGGTGCGAACTTTTTGGTGCTCCGATTCATCTGTAGAAAACCAAACCTTTAATTTTTCTCACCACTTAGTAAAGATGTCCACAGGCGTCGCCCAACTCGTGTGCCTGGGCGCTCAAGATGAATGGATCTCGAGCGAACCAGAAATGAGTCATTTTTCAGCAACTTACAAACGACACACCCCGTTCTCCCAATGTGTGGAAAAACAACAAATTCAGGGGGCCATTCGTTCAAACTCGTACTCGTCCATCACGCTCGCCAAAAATGGCGACCTTCTGGGCTACACCTACTTCACCGTGGACGACGGCACGTCCGCTGTGGAAATTTCAATCTGGAGAGACCTCATCGAGAGTGTTCAGCTCGTCGTCGGCGGGCAAGTCATCGACGAACAGACGTCTGAATTTTCTCAAAACGTAGCGCTCGATATGTTCGCCAAGAACATGTCCAAAGGGTCCCTCGGTCCAGGTGGTCGTGAATCTTGGTTTTACCCGCTTCGATTCTTCTTTTGTGAAAACATGCAGAGCGCCCTCCCGATGTGTGCCCTCGGCTACCAGGAGGTGGAACTTCGCATTCGATGGGGTCCGAACGCGGGTAATTACACCTGGGAGTGCCATTCCAATTATTATTTCCTAGACACCGAGGAACGTCGACAAATGATGTCTCAAACGTTGAACATGCTCATCTACCAGATTCAATCCTGTCCGGGTTCGGGGGAACTCACGCAAGAGCTCACGTTCAATCACCCCGTGAAATTCATCGCGTCCGCAAACACATTCACGGGAAGTACCCTCACGGCACCGGATAATCGCATCAAATTATCCATCAACGGCACGGAGATGTCCTCCTATAAGTGGGCGCGTCCAAACTTTTTAGATGTCAGTGCGTATTATCACACCAAAGCGGTGACCTCCCCGGATGTGTTCATGTACAGCTTCGGGAACGACACCACCAAATTGCAACCCACGGGGACGTTAAACTTTTCGAGAGTGTCCACCTTTAAAATTCACAGTGAATCAAAAAATCTCATTGATAAAATTTATGCATGTTCCTATAACATCTTTACCATAAAGAACGGTATAGGTGCTCTTCGATTCGCAAATTAAAATACTCATTTATATAAATGGTGAAGAACCTTAATACCGTGGAACGCGGGGAGAAAGTTCGCATTGGTAAGCTCCAGGCTCACACACAGGCTGACAACAGCATCGTGGTGAATGCCTCCGACACCATACTCCAGGCACCAAACAGTGGTTTCTTCGTGGCACCCGTCCGAGAAGATGTCGTGGCCACCACCAACGTGTTGGCGTACAACTCCACGACGAAGGAAATCGTTCAGACATCCGTGGTTGCGTCGGATAAAAACCTTCAGCATGTCACCGATACGGGAAACATAACCACACAGGTCGTCCAGTTCACAAACGGCTTCGTGGCATCCGGTCTCGTACGATTAGGAGGAAATACGACACCCGAACATTCACTCGACATTGGCTCAAACATTTACCTCGATGACACCGGGTCGTCGGGTAATGTCTTTTACGCCAGAGGTAACGTGTACATCGAAGGGAATCTCACAGCGGTCGGCGAGACGACATTCATCTCTTCGAAAAACATTTCCATCACGGACCCCATCATAGAGTTGGGTCAAAACAATGTGAACGAAAACTTGGTGTACGACCTCGGGGTGTTGATGAAGAGACCCGGTGATAACGTGGGCATCGTGTACGTGGAGGGCCGAGATGAAGTCCTCGTCGGGTACACCGCCAACACGGCCAGCGACCGGTACGTGTCTACCACGGCCAATCTCTTGACGATGAACGTGGCCGGCGACCTCTACGCAAACACGTACTACGGGGATGGTCGGACACTCACGGGATTGGCCTACACCGTGGACCTTGAAGACAACGTGGCGCGCATCGAAGTCTTGGAGACTGACACCGCGTCAAACGTCCTCCGTGTGTCGAACTTGGAAACCCAAATGTCCTCCAACGGTATTAGAGTTGGGAACTTAGAATCAAATTTAGCCGCGAACAGCGTTCGCATCGGCGTAAACACGTTAGACATATTGGATAATTCACAAAGAATTTCCACCTTGTACGCCTACCACGCATCGAATGTTATTCGAATCGCCAACTTGGAAAGTAATCTCACCGACAACGTGTACGTGCGCATTAGTGATTTAGAATCAGAGCTCGCAGACAATTCGGTGCGCATCTCCACGTTGAGTACACGATTGGCAGATAATAGTTTTAGAATTTCCCTCAATGCATCGAACATTGCCGAGCTGCACGTGACCTCCTCGAATAATTTTTCAAACATCGCCACACTTCAGGCGTATGCACTCTCCAATGGCATTCGTGTGTCGACCCTGGAAACATCGCTCGCGAGCAACGCCGCGGCACTCATCGACAACAGTGCGCGCATCAGTGCACTCGAAGTGAACCCGGTGTTCGAAGGGGTCATCACAGGGGATGGGGGGAACATTTCCAACATCACCCTTCAATACATCACCGACCTCGGGAACACAACATCGAACACGGTGCACCTCACAAACACCGGGGTCTCACTGAAGACGGACGGGTTCGTGGGTATCAACATCGAACCCCAGTACGAACTCCACGTCGGTGGTGATTTCAAAGCCACTGGAAATATTATTTCACAACATCTCACACTCAATGGGTTGAATAACGAAATCCGAGGAAACACCACCATTCAAGGGAATCTCTACGTGCAGGGGGTGACCACTCACCTCTACTCCGATAACGTCTTCATCGATGACCCCATTCTCGGAGTGGGCAACAAGGGCGTCGCGGATTCAGGCATTATCATTTCGTGCCAAAACCCATCCAACGTCATCTTTGGCTACGATGGCAGTGAGAGTGAATTCGTCGTGGCATATAGCACCGATAGCATCGAAGGCACCACACTCACCCCAGATGCGAGCCAGATGCTTGATTTCAGAGTGTACGGGGACATACACTCGAATACTTTGACGACCGTAGGCGACGTCATCGTCGGTGGGAACCTCGAAGTTCGTGGGAACACGACTTTTTTGAATGTGGACAACTTGGCCGTGGAAGACGCCGTCATCAAGGTGGCGGCGAACAATCAGGTCAATACCCTCGACATGGGTGTGGTCATGGAACGTCCCGAAGCCAACGTGGCCGTCGTGTACCGCGGGGATGAAAGAGAACTCATGTTGGCGTACACCACCGATGATCCCTCGGGGGTGAACATCACCCCAGCCACTGGGAAAAGTATCAACGTACACGTGTACGGTGAACTGTTCGTTGACGCTGGCATCAACGCCTACACGACGAGCATCACTGCAAACACCTTCATCGGTGATGGTGGACTCTTGTCAAATTTAGTCACGGATTTACAAAGTGTCACTGAAAATGGCGCAGACTCGGACAAGACCATCGTACTCACGAATGCCACGGAAGGTATCAATGCAGACTCGAACATCGTCTCGAGAGGGTACTACTTTGGAAATGGGGAGTTTCTCACAGGTGTTTCGAACGCTCTCGTCACGAACGCACTCATCACGAGTAATACGACCACCTTGAACCTAAACATCGCCTCGAATGTGAACACCATCAACGGTAGCATCCATGCAAACGTGAGCACCATTAACGACAGTATCTACGCCAACACAAACACTTTGAATCTTAACATTGCCTCGAATGTGAACACCATCAACGGTAGTATCCATGCAAACGTCAGTACCATTAACGACAGTATCTATGCCAACACAAACACTTTGAATCTCAACATTGCATCGAACGTGAGCACCATCAACGGTAGTATCCATGCAAACGTCAGCACCATTAACGACAGTATCTACGCCAACACAACCACGTTGAATCTTAACATCGCCTCGAACGTGAGCACCATCAACAGTAGTATCCATGCAAACGTCAGCACCATCAATGACAGCATCTATGCAAACGCAACCACTTTGAATCTCAACATCGCCTCGAATGTGAGCACCATCAACGACAGTATCTATGCAAACGCAACCACTTTAAATCTCAATATCGCCTCGAACGTCAACACCATCAATGACAGTATCTATGCAAACGCGACCACTTTGAATCTCAACATCGCATCAAATGTGAACACCATCAATGACAGTATCTATGCAAACGCGACCACGTTGAATCTCAATATTGCATCAAATGTGAACACCGTTAACCAAAGCATCGATGCAAACGCGACCACGTTGAATCTCAACATCGCCTCGAACGTGAACACCATCAATGACAGCATCTATGCAAACGCAACCACTTTGAATCTCAATATCGCCTCGAACGTCAGCACCATCAATGACAGTATCTATGCAAACGCGGCCACTTTGAATCTCAATATCGCCTCGAATGTGAGCACCATCAACGACAGTATCTATGCAAACGCAACCACTTTAAATCTCAACATCGCCTCGAACGTCAGCACCATCAACGACAGTATCAATGCAAACGTGAGCACCATCAACAACAGCATCTACGCAAACGTGAGCACCATCAACAACAGTATCAATGCAAACGTGAGCACCATCAACAACAGTATCTACGCAAACGTGAGCACCATCAATGACAGTATCTACGCAAACGTGGCCACCTTGTACACGGATATCACCACGAATGTGAACACACTGAATGATGCCATCGACTTGAAAGCAGACATCCTGGACCCCCACTTCACATCAAACATCACGGTTGGGTCAAACGTGACCACGAGCACGCTCGCCGTGTCTACGCTCACCGAGGGACGCGTCCCTTACGTGGGTACAAATAGTTTCCTCACGGACCACGGAGACCTCACGTTCACCCAAGGTGCACCGAGCTTGCTCAGTGTCGCTGGGGATGTGAACGTCTCGGGAAATCTCACTGTGCAGGGCACAACGACCCTGTTGACGACTGAAAACACCGCCATCAAAGATGCCATCGTTGAACTCGGGAAAGAAAACACCAGTGACACTTTGGACATGGGTCTCATCATGCAACGACCGTCCGCGAACGTCGCTCTGGGGTTCCGTGGAGATGAACAAGAATTCATGATTGGACACACACTGAGCTCAGCCTCGGCGTCGGACCTAGTCCCGGACACTGGAAACGCGCTCGCCGTGCACGTCTACGGGTCCTTCGAGGTGGGCACATCCAACCTGTTCGTGAAATCATCCACCGGAATGGTCGGCGTACGCACGAATATTCCCACCTTTCCACTACACGTCGCCGGCGATGCGAAAGTAGATGTGCTCAACGCCACGGGACTCAGTGTGGCTCCGGACACGGATATCACTGGTATCGTGGGTCGAGCAAAAATTGGATACATGGGTATCGCTGATGTGTTCGGTGTCTCCCACGTCGACCACGCGACGGCGACGAACTACGCTTTACTCCAAGACTCTTCGGGACACACCTACATAAACGCACCCACCGGGACGAACATTCACTTCAGCGAAGCAGGTGCCACGAAAATGAAACTCTCTGGCGGGAAGTTGGGACTCGGTATCGACACGCCGCAGTTCACACTTGACGTCGGTGGCGATGCGAACGTGGCCACCATCAATGCATACACCATTCAGGGTGTGCAGACCCTGATTGTGGATTCGGAAAACACGGACAGTTCCCCGGTACGTATCAACACAAGTCGTTTACAACAAGATGTGGGCGTCATAGCTATTAATGACACGAGTGGAAATGCGTCAACCATTCAATTCGCCTACGATGGGACCGCACGCGTGGGTGTCGGTCGAGACGTTTCGAATAATTTTTACATCACCGTGCACGACGGTGCATCGTGGCGAGACCAGACATTGGTGGCCAACGCCGCGACTGGGTATGTATCCATAGAACAGAAACTCGGTGTCGGCACGAACGTATTCACCGGGTCCAATGTGCTTGAAATTGATGGCACCGCCAATGCCGTCGCGTATTGGGGTGATGGTGGGTTATTGTCAAACATCGCCGCGACGTTAGACGAAGTGTGTGTGAATTCAAACACAACGACACAAATAGTGTCTCTGTTAAACTCGCATACTGCGCTCACAACAGACCTCACGTCCAATGTTGGCATCAAGTTGAACCAATTGGCAAATGTGAACATCATCACGAACGAGCTTTTCGCCGAACAACGTCTCATTTATGATGGGTCGAACTGGATAAATGATTACAACGATAACAGTTTCATTCGAGTACACAACAACACCGGTGCGGACATTCCTAAAGGTAAAACCTTGTATGTGTTCAACTCGTTCAATAACAATGTCGCAAACGTCGCCTTGGCAAAATCTGATGACCCATCGACGATGCCATGCATCGGAATATCCACGGAAATCATTCCGAATGGTCAGGAAGGTTTGGCGACGACGTACGGTAAAGTTCAAAACGTCAACACGTCGGGATTCGTCGAAGGTCAGACACTGTATGTGTCGAACACCGTGGCTGGGGGCATCATGGCCACGAAACCATTTGACACTATAAATTCAGTGGACCAAATTCAAAACTTGGGCATCTGTGTCAAGGCGAATTCAACGAAAGGTATAATCTTTGTGACCGGTATCGGTCGTTCGAACGACATTCCAAATGCAAACATCGTGACACAAAACACACAGTTGAACTACGTGTACGTGAACAAATTTAACAATGACATGCTCAAGATTGAACCATCGAAACTACTCACGAAACTTCAAACACTCCAACAAGTCACTGAGACATCGCCCACGACGGACCGGGAGGTGTCATTCACGAACACAGGCACGTGGAGCCTCAAAGCCAGTGGGAACATCTACGCAGCCTCGAACATCACCGCCCTCGAGTTCTATGGTGATGGTACGAAACTCGACGGAGTGGCCTTGAAGACGAACACGAACTCAAACGCGGCGCGCGTCAGCGTGTTGGAAAACAACGTCGTGGACCTTTGGAATAATGTGTACAGCAATGCATCCATCTTAGCTGGGGCGGTCGCGAACGTGTCGGTCCTGCAAGCCAATGTGGTGGACCTGTGGGATAACGTGTACAGCAACGCATCCATCCTCGAAGAGGCGGTGAGCGACATCCAGGACTTGGAAAACACTCGAGCCACCTATTTGGACCCGACGTTCACCTCAAACATCTCGGTGACAAACGTAGCCTACGTCAGCAAAGGCCTCGTCGTGAACAACACACACTTTTACGCACATTCGGGGTCGATGTCCAATCCAAGCTCGACGATTGGTCTCGAGTTTGCCTCGAACGTGTTCTACGCCAGGGTCATGGCACAGCTTGTGTACGGCACAGAAGACGTGAACACCTTAGTGCTCGAACTTCAGGGTGGTAAAACCACGGGTGGGGCATCGTCTAAAGACATCACCGTGGGTACCTTGAACAAGTTTGGCGACACCGCTAAACCGTGGAGCACGGATGTCATCACCACACCGACGGGGGTGACGATACAACCGACCGACCTCGCTCAGGATTATGAATACGAAATCATGGTGGAATACACGTCCCCAGCACCGGATGGGAAGTTGTCCGCGATTAAGGAGGGCTCCACAGCTGTTAAAAATTTCGCATACTAATGTAAATGACGACGAACATTCAGAGCTTCGCCGGGGACGTCGAGATAGATAACGGCAACCTCCTGGTGAAGCACCTCGAAGTCAAGGATCCCATCTCCAAGTTTGGGTCTAACAATTCGACGTACTCGAACGTCGGTTTCGTGTTGACCCAAAAAACTGGGTCTAACATCGCATTTTATTACGACC
>Ga0222715_10000306_pt1 | contig 49123 bp, 62 predicted proteins | sample C33_9DmetaG_FD_165056 | JGI IMG/M metagenome (GOLD analysis project Ga0222715, IMG submission 165056) | Estuarine water microbial communities from San Francisco Bay, California, United States - C33_9D | ecosystem: Environmental > Aquatic > Marine > Unclassified | place: USA: California...
CTTTTTTAGGGTTTTGTAGTTCGTCAGTTTGTCTATCAACTTCTTCTACTACTGTATCAACAACTCCGCCAACTGCGTCAGATGCTGTTTTGGTTATATCAGAAGCATCTTGTAATACTGCTTGTGATACACCACCCACTGTTTTGACTGATGCGTCAACTACGCCAGTCGTTAATGCCTTTCCTCCGTCAATCACAGCACCAATTGATGCACAAGATTGAACGAAAAGAGCAAACATTATTATGCTTAATGTAGTTTTTAACATTTTCATTTTCCTATAATTCGGGCACATGCCCATTAACATTAGTATTTATACTTATTTTAATTGCCTTGCGTCACAGAAACAGAGCAACCCCCAACTGTTTGACAATCTTGCGTAAGAGAATAAGTTTGTGCTGTGCCTCCTTGTTGAAGCATATATAAGTCTGTAGCATACAAACCATTTATTGATACTGTGGCACTATGAGTTGCACTTCCCTGTTGTATCATATCAATATCATTGTAATCATTATTGATTGTTAAAGTGAGTGTTTTGTCTTGGTTGCTTTCTTGTCTTGTGTACACATCGTTATAATCACCATAGATATAGGTGATGTTTGAATGTTCGTGTCCTGAGTTATTTGCTCGTTGACTTCCTAAAAACTTATTGTTAGAACCATGAATATCTAATCGTGTAAAATGTCCACCATATTCATAATCATCAATTGCTAACACCGTGCCTGAACTTGTTACGTGATATCCTTGATAGAAGTCTACATCATTGCTATCACCCACTACATGAAACTCAAATCTATCACTAGCACAGGATGATCCTTGATTGCATGTTTGTACTATTTTTAGATTATTGTAATCGCCATCTAAATCTCCACCCCAACTTAAACCTGAACCCCATAATGTAGTGTAACCAACATATGCACTATTGCCTTGTTGTGTTATGTCAACTACATTATTGGCACCACCCACACTAAAATCTACTTTGCTGTTGTATCCTGTTTGGTTTATGGTGAGATCAAAGTTGTTGCCCACTTGATTGATATAGACTTCATTATCATTTGCTATCAGTAATGAAGCATATGATGCTAAAATCATCCATCCTATGTAAAGTAATTTATCCATTTTGCCTTATAATAATTGATATTGCTCCACCCTCATTAGTTATAATTTCAGAGGTGGCACCAGTGTTATTGGTAGCATTTAATGTAGCATTTGCTTCTACACTTAATGTTATAGAAACCACACCACCTGCATCTCGGAAGAAAGTGACTTTACCACTACCTGTATCAATCAGTGTGTTGAAGTTTGTCACCTTATCAAATCCTGGAGCAGTAGTACCCTTAATGAAAGCACCATCTCCTGATGTATTTGTTGATGATCCAGATGCTCTTGCTTTTTCAATTTCTTCCATTACTTCTAGAACATCTATGAGTAAATCAACATCTAGTAAGTCTATATCCAATTCAGTAAATTCTAACTTATCTTCACTGAGTTCGGGATCTTCTTCTAGTAAGTTTTCTTCTAATAGATCAACATCTAAAAGATTATCACCACCATTAGAATTTGCTTGTTGTTCTTGTTCTTGTTTTTGTATCTCTTTGGGTGGTGATACAATAAACATGTTGTCAATCATATTTAGATCTAGATCTAAAATCAATGGTTGACTTGGTGGCGATTCAAAGTTCGGCACCATCGTTGCTTGATATGCTTCATTCAATGTTATAGTTCCACCAGCAGTTATAACATCTATCTCACCAGATGCATTACCATTAGCATCTGGTAACAGTATGACGAGTGATCGCCCAATCTCATCTACTGTGGTTGTAAAATCTGTTCCCCTAATTGCTATGTTTGCAGAGGGTGTTGTGATGCTGATATTCTTTTTGGGTACTAACCCAATCTTTCCTGTTGCGAATCGTGCAGTTCCAGCAGCAAATCGCATTGCCATTTTACTTTTGTTTGGATCAGGATCGTATACAACTTCGTCAATAATAACTTTACTGTGTTCTGTAAGTTTTAAAGTTGTATCATCTACAAAGGTGACTTCTAATCTACCTTGTCCTGTTCTTACATCATCAAAAGAAACGATGTCAAAGTCTAAGTCGGGATCGTATGTTTCATTTGTTCGTAAAACTTTAGATCCCGACCCAGATATATCTGTTACATCCCCGATCGGATCGGATTGCAATCCTACTGCTAGAAAACTAGTCAGTAGAATCTTGTTGAGTAATAGCAATTGTCGCATTGTCTGATGTTATGTCTAAATCAATATGCCCATAGCAAGTTGTTACACCTGTCGGACATGTTCCTGATTTTTGAATAATATCCATATCTACACTGTCTCCTGTGAAGTCAACGATTTGATACTGATAAGCACCATCTGTTTGACTTGATAGGATGTCATTGTCATCCCCATCAACTGTGTAATTCCATGTTGCGTCATCTACTTCTACATCAATGTCGAAAGTATTTGTTGACCCTGTAAGTGTAAGGTCAAAATCAAATCTTTCTGCAGAGGTCACATAACCCCAATCTATATCCCAAGTGTTAGAATCACCTGTTGCAGACAAATCAAAATCAGATGAGTCTGTGCTTCCAAGATATCCTATGTTCCAATCTAGAACATTAGAGTCTCCTGAAAAATATGTAGTAAAACTTGAACTATCTGATACAACAGGTCCATATAATAAGTTTTGATTTCCGATTTGATCAATATCGAAAGTTAAACCAGACCCAGTGATAACCATATCGGCAGGTGAAGATGAAAAATCATCACCACCAATTTTGTTACCATAACCTGTTTGTTGTATATTTAAGTTAAGAGTATCTCCAACTTGTTCAATGAAGACTTGGTTATCAGATGAACTTTGCGCATAAGTTCCAACCGATATAAGAGCAACTAAGAATACTAATAGATTCTTCATGTTTCTTCTCCGTTTATTTCTTCATTAGAGGAACGAGATTTCCAATAACCTCTTTCCTCACCTTGTGTTATAATGCCGATCACTGCTTGCTCTATGGCAGCACGAACAGCATAAGTCACACTCTCATTCTCAGAGATACCATCTTCTATTTCAACTAGTTTAGTATCCATGTCAACAAATCGAAATACATCGAATCCTTGTGCCACGGATAAAACTGTTTTGTATGACTGAACATTCATAAGAACTTCTCCAGTCGATACTGATATTGCTCGTAATGATACTACAACAGCATCCCTACGATATTGTTGGCTGGCACCGACACCTAAGTATCTGGCACCATTACCACCTGTTTCGATATTGGTATCATATCCAATAATACCTCCATCAAAAATCATTCCTGCGAATAGTAAAGGTTGCAATGCTTCCTTTTCATCTTCCACATCTAAATATGTTTGTCTAGTAGATTTAACAATCTGTCTTTCTCTCACTAGATAATCTGTAATGGATCTATCCACTACTCTAAACCATTTACCATTTCCTGCTGTTTTTAAAGCATCAATGAGTAATGCTTCTCCACCTTGTGTTACTGCTGTGGAAAAGTCTGCTAAATTTTGTTTGGACTTTCTCTGTCCTGTTTTATCTTGGAAACTATAAACTGCGATTACATATGGATTAGTTATGGGTGCTGGTAGATCTCTTAATTGTTTATGAGTTGGAAGTGCAATGGTTGTTGGTTTCTCAACACAAGGAACAAACTGTTCATAAGTTGATCCATAGATATCTTTGACTTGAAACTTGCCATCTGCTTCTACGCAATCTAATACTCGTGGGTTGGGCAAACTAGCACAACCTGACATAATGAGTATGATTGCTAAGAGTGATCTAACCACCGAGTCCACCTATGGTACCAGCACCTATGGGTATTGTAATTGTTGTTGTAGATCCTTCAGCATCGACAATAGTCAATACGATAACTTCATCACCTTCTACACAACCTGTCATATCACCCATACATAATGTTTTCTCATAGGTTACAGTGTTTCCTTCGATAAGGAATGTACCAAATGTACTTCCTTCGCCACTAAACAATGCAGTGACTAAGTCTTTTGATATTTGTGAATAAATCCTAGATTCTAAGTTTCTCATAAACTTTGCAAGTGTAGTATTGTCTGCATCTCTTTCTGCTTGTCTGAGTGCTGCTTCTATATCTTCTTCTATCTTATCTCTTCTTGCTTTCTCTTGATTATCAATAGTTAGATAATGCGATGATGTTCCTACACCACTGAATGAGGGGTTCTTAAATTGCTGTACTAATTGATCAGCAGTTACATAAGATGCTAGAAACATAGTCAACAATAAGATAAATGCTGTAAACAATCCTATAATTGTATGTTCTAATGTTTTGTTTTTGTACAAAGACATTGCATTTTTGAATGCTTTATTTTGACTTTGACTTCTCATTCTTACCCTCTTCTAACAATTTTTGTCTTTCTCGATATTCTAATACGACATTTACTTTTTGCTGTAGTCGTATCATATCTTGATCTAGCATACGAGTTTGATCTATCACTCGTATCAATGCAAAATGCATCTTTTCTATTTGGGGTTCTATGTGTTCACCAATAAAATTCCATACAAAATACACAAAGTATCCCAATCCACCCATTGCAACAACAGGAAACCCATATTGACTGATCAAATCTACTATTGCGGATGGGTCTTCCATTACTCTTCATCCTTTTGAATTTTTGATATTTTAGTCAATACTTCTGCGATTGCCATTACTTCTTCGACATTAACTGCCTCTTCTGGTATCGTTGCTGGTGTAACAACAACCTCTTCCTCTACGACTTCTTCATTGCAGAGTGCAAAGTATAATAATCCTATAACTAAAAATTCCATTAATCTCTCCTCACATCAAGTTTACCATCTTCAATAAAGTTTTCACTTCGAGCGATTCTATCGATATCTGGTCTTAATTCTAATGCACTACTTACCAAAAGATCTATCTTGATCATTTCGTTTGCCATAGTTCTTGCTCTGTTTTCCAGAGACTCACAAAACATAGTAAGGGTTGCGATTGAATCAACAATTCCTTGCATAATCTGTTTTATAACTAAGAAGATGAAGAATCCCGATGCTAATGCCATAGCAATCGGTGCTCCAAGATCACCTACTAATTGAAAAAAAGTTTCCATTCTCTAACCCATTTATTGTAAAGGACTCACCGCAACCACATGTTGCTCCAGTGTTTGGATTTACAAAATCGAATCGACTGTTGAGTCCTTCTGTTATATAATCCAATGCTAATCCATTCAGGTGAGGAGCAGATAGTGAATCTATTGCTACTTTGAATTTACCAAAGTCACTTATTACATCATCTTCTTGTATTTGATAAAGGTAGTCGAATACATACTTCCAACCATTGCATCCTGCAGGTTGAATGCCTATCCTAACTCCTTCCTTGCTTTTTGTCTTTTCTAACAATGCTTCTATTGCTCTGTCAGTAATTTCAATCATACCATTATTTATAATCCTATTCTAGTTGGACTACAGTTGGAATAAATATATTAGTCATTAATACACACATACACACAGGAGGTTAAAATGGCAAATTACAACACACCCAAGTCTGGGTTCGAAATAAGAGCAGATCTGCTCTCACAAGCACAAGGTCTTTTAGAGATGAATATCGAAAGGGATAATTCTAAGGTGTATCAACACAATGAGAATTTTCCTAATGATAAGAAAGGACTAGGTGAACAACATATCTCACCAGAACAAGTTATCGCAGTTGCACGACAACTCAATGAATTTGTAAACGAGAAATAAAAAAAAGGGGAGCAATGCTCCCCTTCTCGAGATTGCTTAGAAATTAATCTACGAGATTCTTGAATGCTTCAAGGATCTTTGCTTTTGTATCTCTAGCACCAACTACTAATTTCTCTTTCTTTGCGAGTTTTAGTAATTCTGCTTTGGTTTTCTTTTTGAGATCAGCCAATTTGAACTTTGCAGCAGATACTGCTACCTTTGCATCATCTAAATCAACATCTCCATCTTTATCTAAATCGAATGCAGATGTACCTGTGGTTCTTTCACTGTATAAGTGAAATCCACCAGCAATCGCCAATACGACTAGAATGAATATCAATACTTCCATTGGTTTCTCCTATAGGTTTGGAATTATCCTAATAAAGGATTCTTCTCCTTTGCCTTTCCAAAGTTGAGTGCGAACAAGTCGATCACTTTGTAAAGTTTAGCAATAAGAAGGTCATCCTTCGGTGTAGGTGTCATCGCAGCAACTGCGGAACACACTGTTACAATTACAGGCAGTTGTTGTACAATTGCCCAGATTGTTCCTATTAAGTCTAACATATTTTCCCCTGTTATTCAACTTCGACTTTATTGCCGATGTTGTATTTGGGCACTAGACTCCATAATTCTTTTTCTTTGAATGGTATAATTTTGATTTGTGATAGTGGAGCAATTGGTTCTTCAATTTTGGTTTTGTCTACTATCTCAATCAATTCCCATTCTGCTAATAATTTTGCGATAGAATTTCTTCTACCGATATCATTCTCACTAATGTCTGTGTCCTTACCATCTAGTTTGAACAGTTCTTTAAAGTGTACGATAAAGTACTGTCCTCTTTTATGTAATATATGACAGGATTGAAATAGTGTTTTATCTTTTCGTGAAGCAACACCAATCCGTGTCAAGGTTTCTTTTACTTTTAAGAAATCATCTGATTGTTTCAGTTTGATCTCTAGTAATTCAGAAACCTCATTCTTTAGTTCTTCCATGGTTAATCCCACCCTTGTCCATTTTTTGTTTCAAATTCAATAATGAATTATCGTCAAGGAGTGAGAGATATTCCTCTGCTCTTTTAGAGGAACACCCATAATACTCTTTGACAACATCCAAATCTTTCAACTTTTCAGATTTTTCCCATTTGGAAAATCTTTTTCGCTGTCTAAGAGTATTTATTAAAAATTGAAACTGAAGACGATGATCTAGGTGGTATCGACTGTTCATTTCATTAGCAAACAAGACTGAATCTTGGTGATAGGATAGTGATTTGTTTGTAAGATAGGGATTATATGCCTTCTCTGCTAGAGAGTCAGGCATGATATCTTCCTTCGTATAACTTACTGCTGATACAAAATCAAATGGATTCATGATGCATCAAACCCTGCTTTGATGTCTGCTATCACTTGATTCATTTTTCGTTCGACTCTCGCGAGATAAGATTTCTTTGATTCATTAATACCTTCGGGGAGAATAGTTTCTACTTTTTTTGTTGTTAGATTCTCTCTAATAATTTTGCCATCATTGTAGATCACATCAAAGATTTTGTCATCATCTTTTGGATATGCGTGGATCATTTTGACTTTAGATGCCCATTCTTCAATCTCGATCTGTTTTCGTCTCTGTTCTACTTTATCTGCATGCTGTCCCATTACAATAACCTTTTGTATTCCTGTATTATATATTGTGCACAAGCACGTGGTGATAGTAAACCTGTACCCCACATATTGACTTCTTTATCTATACTGTCATCCACTTTCCATTGTTCTAAACTTGTTCCTTCTAGAACTCGGTTTGTGATGGTCGGATCTGCTACTCCTATTGCATCAGGTGGTATCGGATCCAACCATACAAACTTTCTCTCGGGATTTTCGTATTGCGCACGAGCAACTAACATTTGCTGTGCTGCTTTACATGAAGAGATTGCAAAACGAGCAACTCGTTTATCACTTTCTCTCGCATTCGGTAAATTCATATTGGCAGGTACTGTACCTGATCCAAGATGAACCACCTTAGTATTTATCCATTGTAGATAAACTTTTTGAAATAGTTCTAGATATCCTACTACATTTGCTCTTAGCATTTCCTCAAAGTCATATAGACTTTGCTCACCTATCGGATTACCTAGTCTTCCTAGATCCATCGGTGATGTTGCTTTGTTCCATTTAACTGCACAGTTGAATGCTATATCTGGTTCAGGTATCTGCGAATTTAGTCGTTGGATTGAGACAGGATCGGTGAGGTCTAATTCAATCAAATCCTCAGTTGGAGTAGAGGAAGTCCCATGGACTGCGTATCCAAGGGCAAGCAACTCATCATATAGTGCCTTACCTATTCCTGTTCTCGCACCAACAACTAAAAAACTCATTTAAATGCACACTCCGACATAATCTCAGTTAAGCAGGCAACCAAATTAACTTCGGCATCTGCTACGAATGCATTCTTATATTGATAGTCAGCAATCAACAATACTGCTGCTGGTATTGATTCTGCTTTGAGTTTGCTCTCTAAAGAGTTAAAGATCTTTCTGTATAATAAGATTGGATCGTTATCTGCATTTTGAGCAACCCACTTTCTCATGTCTCCCCATTTACGATTCTCTAGAGAAGTCATAAGTTGAGCAATTTTTTCTTCAGCGATATTAGTAAGGATGCCAGAATCGATAACTCCTGAAGATGAGTATCTTTGTAATTCATTCAGTATTCTACGATTGTCAGGGAAGTGTTTGCTGACCAACTCTGCTACCACCTCCTTAGAGTAGTCGATTCCTTCTGACTCGAGTATATCACATACTCTTTTATAGAAAGCACTAGCAATAGCAGGTTTATCCTGCGATGGTACTTTAAAATCTATAACAGTACACCTAGAGTGTAGTGGTTCGATAATTCTGTTTTTGAAGTTACAAGTGAATATGAATCTACAGTTCGCACTAAATTCTTCAATGAATCCTCTTAGTGCTGGTTGTACCGATTCTGGTGACATATAATCTGCTTCATCTAGTATAACTACTTTTGAGTTCCCACCCAAAGATACTGTAGAAGCAAAGTTCTTAATCTTAGTTCGTAATGTGTCAATCAATCTACCTTCATCAGATCCATTGATAACTATAAAGTCAGCACCCAATTCATTACAAAGTGCTTTTGCGACAGTAGTCTTGCCTGTACCAGCAGTTCCACATAAAAGTAGATTGCTGATTTCACCTTTAGCAACAAAGTCTTTAAATGTAGACTTGATGCTTTCTGGTAATACTACATCGTCAATAGTTTGGGGTCTATACTTTTCAACCCATAAAAATTCATTCATAATATTCTCCCGAGTAAAGAGTGAACTAATCCCCACCAATTAGTTCGCGATGCCTGCCCAGAGGACGGATAAGAGGAGGACATCTCCCGAGTCAAACAAATGTCTGACTCTTTCTTAAGCATTATATTTAGAATCTGGTTCCAATGCTATAAAGTATTCAAGATCACTCTCAGTATGCTTGAACTGTGAAATGTTTTTACTAGATACAAACACATTGTAATCTCCATTCAACAGTTTAAGATTCTCGATCTTAAAATTCATTTTGTATTTAGTTCCATCACCATCGGCAACGATTCTACTGAACACATTAGATGTAGTATTCTTTTTATCTCTTACAGATAATCTGACTACAGTTCCATCTGATTCTAGAATCAAATCACTGACACCTAATACTGCTGATGCTTTTTCAACAGCATCTCTAACTTGCTGTGTTAGAGTAAAGGTAATCTCAGGTTCAGGGAACGAGATATCCTTTTGTGGTGATATAACTGTGTTCTCTGCAGCAAAGAAATAAACCATGCTAGAATTAGCATCGGATATCACTACTGAAGAGTCACCAAAGTCAAAGTCCGCATCATTAAACAATGATATCGCACCCAAAAATTCTGAGAGGTCGTAGATTGCAAAGTCAGAAAACTCTTCAGAAACAGTTGCCTTTGCCATGATGTTTTTCATAGCAGAGATTGTTCTGAAAGTATTCCCTTCTTTAACGACTATCCCAGAGTTGATAGTAGAGAAATTCTTTAAAATATCTCTAGTGTTTTCACTTATTTTCATCTTTACCTCCCAGTGTAAGATCGTGATTGTGAACAGCCATTATGGCATAATGTAAGACTTTGAATAGATCCTTTCTATTCTTACCATCTTTCTTTCCATATCGTTGAGCATATTTCATAATATTGCCCATACAGAAACCTTCCCCATGACCAGAGTCAATAATAAACTCGGTCGCTTGAAACTTGTTGAGTGAGTAATGTTCATCGTAAGTCTTGTTGACATATCCTATCAATTCCGCAATGATCATATCTTCATTGTATTTGTATTTTGATTTATCGGGCAAAAACCCATCATCTCTTTTTTTAAACAATCCCATAGTTATAGTATAAGACTTGTTGTGTATTCTGTAAAGGTAGTTTTGAGATTAAATACCTCATTTACTACCCACTTGAAAAATTCCGTGTTAAAATTGTTCCTTTCTACCCGATTTATGTACATTAATGGCACAGAACAGTACAATCCTTCCACTTTTTCGGTCGGTATAGACATCCAGTGATTACTCCTCAGTCTTGGTGCTTTTGCTTCGAACTGTTCTAACAGGTACTCTTTCATATCTGACCATCTAACTCTAAACACATATATTGCTTGACCAGTGACAGGATCTCTACCTGACATACAAATCCAAGGATTATCCCTGTCATACTTCTTAATCCTATCTAAGGATGAAGTCTTTTCGGTTTCTTGCCCCCATGAACAATTACCACAGAAGTATCCAGAACTCTTTCTAGTTGCTGTTTCTGACTTCTGCTCTACAGGTATTCCTTGATCATCTATAGAATCGTGACCATGTATCTCTACATCATCTGTCCAGTCAAAATACATTGCCAGTGGTTTCTCTAGTGCTTTACCACCTGAACCATACTCAGAAAATGTTCTGGCAAAAGAACAGTGCATAGCATTGTTAGGATCAAAGGTTGTATCAAACAAGTAATTCGATTCTGCTACCACTGCCATGTTTTGTATTCTATCTAACCATTCTTCATCCCTATCGGAGGGGTGAACATTAGATTTGGTTAGAGATGAGTTGGTCACCTTATCAAAAAGAGTTTTGATTCGAGGAGTTGACCTGAGAACTTCACCTCTACCATAATCAACTAATATATTAAACTTAGGATTGGCATCTTCAATGAATTGTCGTGCTGCCTGTACCTTATTTTTGAAAGTCGTGCCTGAATCGACTTGTTTGTCGATCCAGGACTCTAGCACTGAGTAATTAATTTTGCTCACTGTATTCCTCAGAAAGTATCTCATCAACGATATTATTTTCACCGTCTAAAGCATTCTCATCTACTTTGGTGTAAAGGTCTAGAAAAGAATCTCTCGTCTCATTATCGAAACGATTAAGACACATCGCGATAGATTTCATTTTGTCATTGAACATTCTAAATGCTCTAACAATATGAACTAATCTGCGAGTAGATATCACTTCTTCAATCGCACCATCCATGTAAGTTCTACGAATTACATCTGCCCAATCGGTAAGTTTCTGAACAAACTCACCATCGACTTCGCCTGATAGTGCCATCTCTTTTTGTAGGATGGTTTTCTCTACTGAAACATTAGGATAGGTTTGCTCTACAGTGACAGCAAATCTTTCTAGCATTGCTTCGTTCATGATTTGAGTTCCGATGAACTTACCATCTTCGTTGCCTTGCCCTTTAGTATTGGCAGTCGCAATGATTGTAAATCCTGGAGCAGGGAAAATATACTCACCAGTCTTTTTGATTAGATATCCTTTGCCTTCTAGGATGGATTGTAAACACATCAGTTTGTTACCACCCAAGTCAACTTCGTCAAGTAATAGAACTGCACCTTTTCTCATTGCTTTGAGAACTGGTCCTTCTCTATACTGTAGGTTGCCATCAACCAAAGTGTGACCACCAATAAGATCATCCTCATCAGTCTCTACAGTAATGTTAACACGGAACATCTCTCTCTTGAGTTGAGCACATACTTGCTCGACCATAAGAGTCTTTCCGTTACCAGACAGACCAGTAATGAACACTGGGAAGAACAACCCAGAGGATACGATCTGTTTGATATCTTTGAAATTACCAAAAGGAACAAAGTTGCTCATTTTGGTAGGAACTAAGGATACATCATCCTCTAGCACATTAACAGGTTGCTCATGAGCAACAGGTTGAGATGTAATGGGCACGACTTTACCTGCTGGGGAAAGCAGGGTGGTTAAGTCGTAAGTGTCCCCATTACGAAATCCATATGGACGATGCTTTGCCCATCCTGGAATAGAATCAAACACACTAAGGAAATCTTCCTTTGTGAATTGAGTTTTGCCTGGGAATTTAGATTTAAGTTCCTCAAGCACCTTAGCACGATCATCGTTCATTTTGAACAAGTCGCCATTTGGGTAATATAGATCCGTCATAATAGTTTACTCCTCTTATTAATCAACTATACATATATCATACTAAAAAACGAGGGGTGTCGTAAAGTCATTTTGTATACTTTTGTAAATGTCTTTTGAACTCAAAGTCCTTATTACATTCAGGACTAATGTATTGATCTGGTACTAGTCTAATCTCACCCAAGCAATACTCTGGTGGAGTATCTAGTATAAAGTCAAATAATTTGAACATGTATTCTCTATTAATCATAGCAATGTCCAGTCTATTGAAAAGTTTGTCTATCTGATTTGTTTCTACTGCACCCAATGATAATAAACAATGCCTGTTTAAACTTTCAGAATGAACACTATTCAATCCATACTTGTTTATCTCTTGTCTAATGAAATCAGCAAATTCTTGTTTCTTAGTAATGTAGTCCATTCCTCCAAGTTTAGCATCGTCAATAATATCAGTCATTTGTGTACCTACATGCAACCAATCTTTGGGTGTGTAGTGTTCTGTATTGTAAATAGCATCATACACTAGATCTAATTGAAAGATAGCAGGTGCATTATTAAAAACAATATCAGATTCTGAGCAAAGGTCTACTACATGTTTGTACTCTTTATCATCATTCAGATTATAACCCTCTGATCTTGAGATAAGGTTAATGGGTACATCTTGCAGAAATGCTGTAAGCAAATACTCATGAAAGAGTTTGCCTACACCTTTGCTTGATCCTACGATTGTTATCATTTAACAGGTCTTAATAAGTGTCCTACCTTTGATGGGTTCCATTTTGTGCCATTATTAACCCATACTCTGAATGCTTTACATTCCACTTCTTCTTCTTTACAAAGTGTTTTTCGTTCGCATTCATCGCAGGGTGCTGGACCCATATCGTATATAGCATCATTTAGATTAACAGTTGGAATCTCTGCGTTCCAGCATGGTTCTATTTGTATCGTTCTCATATTTGTAATCCCTCGATCATTTGGTTCACTATGAACCTTGATTTAATTTTGCTATTAGCATTCTTACTAAAGGCAGTCTTTAGTTTTCCTCTCGTAGCACCCACTAACCCCTCATCTAAAGTATCATCTCCTGTTGCATGGATACTTTTGACAAAGAGTAATTTGTCAAAGGTTGTGCCTGTAAAGTTGACACCACCTTGTTTGTTACATTCTGCCCATCTTTCGTCGGATGGGTTTGCTTTTTCAAAAACTCTTGCTGAAGATCTCTCAAATGTCCAGCCAATATGCCAATAGAAGTCGCTGAAATCATTTTTGTTTCTGACGATGAAATATCCTGTTACAGAAGCACCTGTTTCTTGCTTTACATAATCAACCATACCCATAGTTCCAGTTATCCCATCACCTGCTAATCTTAGGTTGTACCCTCTTTTACTGAAAGGATCTGTGAACATGGTTCTTTGAGAACCTCTACCACCATAGTTACCTCTACCATGGTAGTTGTAATTATTTTCAGGTAAATCTAATCTGTTTGAGAAACCATCGGTCACAAGGATTAGATTTTGAAAGTCTAGATTGTACTGAGATTTTTGCTCTCTAAGTAAGTATCTAGCAGTATGAAGTAAACCATTCAATGGTGTACCACCCATTCTTAATTTGTTTGGTGGGTATGGGAACAACTCATCTAAGATCAGCCAACCACCATATCGTCGATCATCACTCTCATAGTGTTCTAAAAGAGGTGCATAATCATTCATGAAATCGTTTCTCATTGCTTTGTTCACATTCCAAAAATCTGTTCTGCATGAATAAGCAATCAATGCACTTAGAACAAGATTAGAATTTTGGAATTGTTTAATAGTTTGTCTGTTGTGGTAGACTTCAATCATATGTCCTTGACCACCTTCGCTGTATATTTTATTATCAGTGTCATAGTCATAATTACTGTGACTTGTGAATAAGAATATTCTATGTGGTATGCCAACTTGTCTACAGAACTTTGCTACGATGTATGCTTGCTCTAATGCAGAATAGGCAACTTTATCCATAGAACCAGACCAATCGATATAACATACGATACCATGACTCTTGCCTTCTGGTATGATAGTTGCTCTCTTGAACATATCTTCTACGATTTGATACTTAGCAAGTTTTAATGTATCGATAGCACCTGTCTTAGCAGTTCTAGCACGTGCATATAAAGAACCTGCTTTCTTGATCTCATATTCTTTAACCATTAATGAGATAACTTTCTTGTTCTTTGTTTCTAGTTTTTTAGCAATGTGATTGATCATAGGCATGTTCTCACTTCTGTAGTGCTTTATTTGCTCTATGAACACATCGTTGTTTTGGATTCTATGCTCAGGTTTCCAATGATCAAAGTGATCTGAAGGAATGTTAATCACATTCTGTAAGTTATCTCTAAGTTCCATTTCTTCGAACTTATGAGCATACTCTTCAGTCATAGCATTCCTAGCATCTTCACCTGCTGCTGGTATATTAGATTCAATCTCCTCAGGAATATCATCCTCACCATATTCCTCTGTTGATGATGAGTCAGACTCACCCTCTTCTTCACCCTCACCAGTGGTTTGATCAGTACCATATTCATCTTCTTGTTCTACTTCTTCAGGTTCCTGCTCGGGATCATCTTCTTTGTTTTCGTTTTCTTCTGACCACTCATAGATTTCAGTTGCTAATGCTACTACATCATCCCAAGTTTCCACTAGGTATGCTCTATCTAAGAATGATCTTTCTTCGTCAGTAAAGTCTAGCATTAAGAACTCACCAACTTTAGTAGTAAGATTGATTTTGTCAATAAGTGATAACACGTGATCATCACCCATTTTCTTGACACCAAAGAAATCCATATCCATTAACTCAGCATAACCTTTCTTCATGTTTGCTTTAAGTCCTGGATATCTTGCTTTGATCATTTTCTCAATGCGTACATCTTCTATAACATTAAGATAACCTTTAAGCACAGGTTTGTTGCTTACAGTTTCATGTAATCCTTCTAAAGGAGTATGAAGTGCATGTGATACCTCGTGACCAATAAAAAGGTCAAGTAGAGATTCAGACAAATCTTCTTTGAATATAGGCAGAGTGATTACTCTGTTCTTAACATCAAACATTGCTGTTTGACAGTTTTTATACTGCACTGTAACATTTTCAGTGGCAAGTAGTTTCGCAAGGTTATCTTTATGTTTTATCATTATTATATGATACTAAAAAGTAGAGGGTGTCGTAAACCCCTGTGATAGTTTTATTAATGATTGTGCCTTACCCAATACCCATGGATCCCTGTGTGGTAAGTTATAACCACTGGTTCCATCCCATCCCTCAAAATGCTCATCATAAGAATCTGAGTATGCGTCTGGATGTTCTTTAATTAGGTCGGCAAGTTCGTTTGCCCAATCTTGCCATTGGTGGTCAGTGATTACCTCATGATCTAATTCATAATAACAGCAACTATGAATTAGCATTTGTAATCTTCTGCGTTTGATTAACTCCCCTGCCTTAGATGTAGGATTGGGGAACTCGGTGTATTTTCGTTTTTTCGCCATTTTAGTATCATACTAAAAAGCGATGGGTGTCGTAAAGTTAGGTTCTTAAATCTGGTGCCATGGTTTTCCAATTACGAGTAAACCACATAGCAATAGTGTATCGCTCTGCTCTTCGTACTTTGGTGACACCATGATAAAACTCCATACCCTCAAACATGACTATCTTACCTCTTTCTGGTTTGATTTCATATCCGAGTGGTAATTCGGGGCAAGACTCAAAGAAAGTTCTTCCACCCTCATAGGAGTCATTAAGATATACGATTGCTGCCCATGCAGTTTCAGGATAGACATCGATCACCTCATCGCCATCAAGTCCAGCCATCTTATCGATATGGGGTTTTTGATCCATGCCAACTTTCCACCTCATAATCTCTGCTTGTTCTGGGAACACTTGATCTTTATATGAAGCAAATATATTTGATATGGCAACATACTGTGCTTTACGAATTGCTCGTCGCACTTCATATGTCTTAATGTTTTCTAAAGGTATTCTCCTGCCATTATAGTGTTGGGCAGGATCATTGAAAGTGACTAAGTGCTGATGTGTTTTGTGGAATTGAACTAAGTGATTACATTCGTCTTCTGTAAGACAATTAGGCAGTTCTAAAACTTTGAAGTCTCTCAACGAATCTTCTTTGTTCTCTTGCTCTTTTAGTTCTTTTTGCTTGTGCTCTTTCAAGTTTCAACCTCGATGCATGTTCTATGAATAATATACCATCTAAATGATCCAACTCATGTTGAAAACACCTAGCAGTAATCCCAGCATATTTCGCTTCTTGCTTTTCGCCTTTCTCATTATAGAATTCTACTTCTATTGTGGCAGGTCTACTTATACTTACGAAAAGTCCAGGAAAGGATAGGCATCCTTCTTCCATTAATACCTTTTCTTTAGACCATGCTCTAACAGTGGGATTGATGCAGATTACAGCATCATCTTTTTCGGCAGTTCTCATGACAAATGCTCGAGCAGGTATTCCTACCTGATTAGCAGACAGTCCAAGACCTTGCCCTTTATACATGGTCTCAGTAAGTTTTTCTCTTAACTCAACAGGATCTACGATAGGATTATCAAAATCGAACTGTTGTGTTGGTTCTCTTAATACTTTTGCTGATTCTTCTACTAATTGATACATATATTATCCAAAAAATGATTCTAGTGAACTTCGTTCATTATCTGGTGGGAAACCATACTGTACAAGATAGTCATCCCACTCTTGAGATTCCCACATTGATGGCGAGATACCATTCCATAATGGTCGCCAATCAGAATGCTCATTGTTATTCTTTCTAGCATAAACAAACTGCTTTCTTAGTTGTTCATATTCGAATGAACCTGACTCTAGCATCTTTTCTCTGAAGTAGCAAACGATGGACATTCTTTCAAATCCTTCATCTCCTACGATTTCAGTGTTTCCGTGGATACCCTCATGATTATTTATAAGCAATAAATCTCCTGGACGAATATTGATTGCCACTCTAAACTCAGGTAGAACTAGATAACCACCTTTGAAATCTTTACCATTAGTGATACAACATAGATTTGAGAAACCTGAACTTAGATCACCAGCATCCCTGTGGGCAGCAGTTCTAAATGTTTTGTTAACTGTAGCAGTGGTGAACACTGTATCTGAGATTAGAAACTTAGGATCTAATCTATCAGCATGTTCTCTTTGAGAAGCATATCGTTGAGGAAGTAGATCTTTGAAATAAGAGTCTAGTTTGTTTAAGAATGGGAATGCCATCTTAAACTTCTCAGGGTTTTGCTCAGTAAAAGCAGTGGGTCGGCAATAAGGTATTCTAGGATATCTATCGAAGAAACCAGCAATACCACTATTAACTGCTTGAGCATATGATGTTTCTGAGATGTATTCACTTGCTATCTTTGTAGCATATGCATTAGCATCTTCGGGATTCATCGCTCTGAGTTTAGCAAGTATTTTATCAAAGAATCCTTCGTATTCAAAGTCAGGATCATCTTTAATTTTATTTCTTAACCAAACCATTCCTCTTGTTGGAACTGAATTATCTCCTTTCCATCTATCGAGTATTTCTTGTACAGGGTCTTCATCGCTAAACAATGAACCACCACCAGACATAAAGTGATCAAGTAATTCTAGTTGACAATCTGTCACCCAGTCTCTATTACCCTCTTTTTCACCTCTTGGTCCAGCAGCAAGTCCTCTATTATGAGTTTCTTGGGCAGCACCTATGAGACCATTGTAACAGTCTTCCATTTCTTTAGCAGTGAAAACATTCTTACGAAACTTGAACATAATGTTTGCTTCACTTCTTTCATCTGTCAATGTTGGAGGTGCATAGAAATCTGTATCATTTTCAACTACTAAGTCATAATGAGAATCATCTAGGAATTTACCCAACAGATGTTCACAATCATGCTTAGACCTTGCTTGTATTATTTCTACTGTCATAGTTATATTGTATTCTATTCTTCTGGTGCTGTAAAGTTGGTTTCTAAAAATTCTAGAACCTTTCTCTGCTCTTCTAAGTTGGTATTTGGAAACTCAGTAATGTAGGACATCAATTCAAAATTTGATAATAGGTTGTTGTATTTAGTTTCTCTTCCTTTTAGAAATTTCTCAGACTGTTCGGATCCACGATCACTGTAGCGACTCTCTAAGGTAGATTGAGGAGCAGTTAGATATACAATCTGTAGATCTGTATTTGGGAGTCCCATAATAACTTCTAAGAAAGACTGATTAAACAATCGATCACCCTCAAAGATAATGTTGCTTTGAGTAGACTTTAAGAACTCGACAGCATTCGGTTGAACTGCCATAGACAGACGATCAGTTCCAGCAAAGACTTCTCCTTCCTCATACTTACCAAAGATGTAACAATCCTTAGATTTTGTGTACATACAGGATAAAAGTTTCACTGGTTCAACCATCTCCCAGTCATCAATCGTAGCAATGAAGTTGCGCATCAGGGTTGTTTTACCTGTTCCTGGCACACCACCAATAGCAATTATCTTCCTCATTTATCATGCCTCACATTTTCTTTATCTACTAGATCAGATACTACATGAACTATACGAACATCAGGAACAATCCCTCGAATCGCTTCAATCTGAATTTCATCATCCTCAAAATGAACTCCATGTTCAATACCAGAATCTATCATATCTTTAATCACTCTACCCTTATGTATGCCCGAAGACACTCTTGACTTTTCGTCAAAGGGTAGAGGATTGAACATAACAGAATTTTTGATACCTTTAGATTCAAGCATCCTAATCGTTTCTGGTTTTTCTTCTATACTGCGACCAGTGACAATAATATCGTCTTTGCCTGGATACAGACCATCATACTCGCCCAGATAGATTACACCATCGATGTCATAAGTATTGATCATTTGTAAGTGTTATATGCTGTGAGTTTTGTTTTGTCACGAGCAGCAAATGCACCGCATTCTGCTTTCGCATCAGAGTATTGCATTTGTTCTGGTGGAGTCTTTTGAGTCCAAGCAGAAGGTCCACGAAGAGCACCAACGATACCCATTTCACGAGCAACCTTTAGATAACGAATAGCATCAATCACAACACCAGCAGAGTTTTCGGAGTCTTGAACAGACAACTTAGCATCAATCGTAATAGGTGCATCGCCAAACCCACGCAAACGAAGATTTAGATATGCTACTTTGTTATCCTTTAAATAAGGAATAAAGGTTGAAGGACCAGCGAACAATGCTTCATCGTCAACAGGAATACCACGGATATCGTTTTGAGCACGAATCACATTTTCCTTAGACTTCTTCTTAGATGCGAGACGACTTTGAACCATCATGTTATTAAAGTCAGTATTACCACCGATATTCAACTGCTGATGAAAGTCAACAACTGCTCCTCTATCAAATGCGAGTTCTTGCAGAACTTGAGAAAGAATTGAAGCACCAACCTGTGATCGCATATCATCACCTATCAATGGTAAACCAGCATCAATAAACTTCTGCTCCCAAACAGGATCCGAAGCAATAAACACAGGTATACAATTAAGGAAAGCAACATTAGCATCAATACATGCTTGAGCATAGAACTCTGTTGCTTCCTGAGAACCAACAGGCATGTAATTTAACAGGATGTCTGCTTTAGTTTCTTTTAGCACTTTCACAATATCGACTGGATCCTCGTTCGAAAGACGGAAACCATACTTCTCAGGTTGTGTATCCATATAGTCAGAAACACCATCTAGAACAGGAGCCATCTGAACGATAGGACCATCAGGCACATCTTCACAGAAGACACGAGCACAGTTAGGTTTAGCAAAGATTGCTTCACCAATAGGACGACCAACCTTGCGTCGATCAACATCAAATGCTGCTACAATTTGAATATCAGCAGGGTGATACCCACCAATACGAGCAAACATTACACCTGGAATTGAACCACCTGTAGCATCTTCATCATGGTCTTTATAGTATTCTAGACCTTGATACAACGACGAACAGCAGTTCCCCACGCCAGCAATGGCGACTTTTATTTTTTTTGACATTATAGTTCCTCCTTTATGTCAGTTTATTAACGAGACAATCCTTGTTTGGAGTAGTAGGTCTCGGCATGATATACATGCTTTCTTTAAGTAGAAACACTAGAATGATATGACCAATTTACATTTGGGTCAGACCATGCTATATGATTCTTATCTTTAAATTTTAAGTATCTTACAGGGTTGTATTTATTAATTAGTTCCATTTGCCTGTCTTCATTGAATTTTGTTGCCCATTCATCTTTTATAAGTTGAACTGATGGGGACACATGTTTTGGTAGACCAAGAACTTTATGAGCATCTGGTTCATCATTATAGAGATGATGAGTATTCAGGTTCATACCAAAATCTGTTAACACTTTAAAATAGTCTGGATGATAACCATAGTCAACAACATTACGACCTTTTGTCATAAACCCAACCATGTATGGTGTCCAGTCAACTTCACCTGGACCCTCATAGTCTGCCCACAAAGACTTCAGTTTCTGATAGTCTTCAACAAGTTCGTTGCTCGTCCAGAAAGTAAACTCTTTAATCTTGGGACCATATGCTGTCTTACGATACTCACACTCAACAGATTCGATATTATAGATATCAACATGAAATGGCATACGATTGTTCATTTGTTCCATGAGTTCTATAGTATGATTTTCCATCAAGGAAATGTCCTGCTTGGTTGGTTCATAAGATCTAATTTCAGTTAGACAACCATCTTCATAGATCTTCTGCTTTCTTGCTATGTCAATACGATCAAACAAATAGCAGATTGAATCGTATTGTGACCAAGTTGCATTGTCATACAACTGTTGATCCCAGTGGTCTATATCCCAATCAAAAAACTCATACAGTGTTTGTTGTGCTAACCAACCTGTCATTCTACCAATTGAATAGAACTCTTGAAGAGTCTTATTCAATGAAAAATAATTCCTTTCAGTTCCACCAGCATTTGCAGCATTACCAAGATACTCATAGAGAGATCCATTACCAATCTTCTTCTTAATATCCATCACAAACTGAGGGAACTTGCGTACATTCCACTTGGTATCATTACCAAATTTCATACGATGCCAATTCTTATTATGCCAGTCTGTTAACTGATCCTCACTCATGTTATATAAGTCAAGTTGCATAGCAATCATCGCCCAGTGATTACGATAAGACTGACCGAAATACATACAATAGAGTGCTTTCTGATCATTATCCCATCCATGCATATCAGCAATTACTTTACCAACATGGTGATGATCTAAGTCTCCCTCAACGAATCTTGTATGCGTTACACGAGCGAATGCTTCTATACGATTTTCAGGCAGTCTCCAGTCTGTGTAGTTTGGTAGTTCCTTGGGATCAAAGTGAAAGTATTCTAGATTCATAGTTATAGTTCTATTGTATAGTTAATTGTAAGTGTTGTTAAGTGGGTTTTAAGAAATAGTTGAAAAGTTTTTATCTTTCTTGAATCGGAGGACATTATCAAACTTCTCATACAGTATTTCACCTTTGTGACTGATCACAAATGTATTTTGATTTTCAGTTAGATTTCGTATGATGCGTAGAAACTCTTCTGTTCCTGCTTCATCTAATGAAGAATCCATAATCTCATCTAAGATCAATAGATTAGTATTTACACTGTTTCTCAACTTAGCAACTGCCCTCCATGTGAATAGTAATGCTAAGTCAATCCTCATCTTCTCACCCTCTGAGAAGTTAGCATAAGCAAAGTCGTCTCTAAACCTTGATCGGATAGTTTCTTTAAACTCCTCATCTAAGTTAAAGTCAATAAAGAACTCCATACTTGCCAGATACTTGTTTATGAGTTTGTTCATAATAGGTAAGAACTGCTTGATTACTCGAGTTCTGATACCTGAGTCTGTTAGAACTTTCATGGCAGTATCATAATAGAATGCTGTATCTACCATTTCTTCTTTGTTTTTGTTGTAAGAGTTTAGCAACTTATCGTTATCTTTTAATGCCTTTTCATAATCACTGGCATTGGTTGATTCTTGCTGTAAGTTTTCAATCTCTTCTTGTAGTTTGGTGCTGTACTTTTGATTGGATACTATTTCTGAATGGACTACACCAATCTCATTTTGAATGGTGGTTATTTGTTGCTGTATATTACTTATCTCTTCAAGTCGATCACTAATCGATCTCACTTTAGCATCAATATCTTTTAGACCATCTTCTAGTTCTTTGATCTTTTCTGTTCTTTCCGCACCATGTTCTTTCTTATGGTTTTCATCGATACCTTGCTTACATGTTGGGCAGTTATCGTTGTTTTGTAAGAACTCTATTTCATTGCGTATCTTTTTACGATTGTCTTCTATAGATTTTTCAAGCAACAGCAACTTATCAAGTTTCTGTTTGAGATCACCACCATCTTCTATGGTAGCATTTAGATCGGCAACTTCTTGCTCTTTAACCCCAATCTGACTTAACAGTTCTTTAATATGGTTTTGAGTTTTTTCTACAGTTGCTTTGAACTCATTGACTTTCTTATCTTTGTTTTCTTGTAAAGACTTAATGGTGTTGTTAAGACCTGTAATCCTTTCATTAACAACTTTGATCTCAGAGTTAATTTCAGTCAACTCACCCTGTAGTGTACGATTCTTGCCTTTAACTATATCATACATGACTGAAAAGATTCTGATGTCTAGTAGATCTTCTACGATTCTTCTTCTTTCATATGTTTTCAACTGCATGAATGGGGTAAAGTTAGCAGAACCAAGTACTGCGACCTGAGTAAATGATCTATGTGACATCTTAAGAATATCCTTTTCTAGGATTTCCTGATAGTCTGCTTTGTTTGCGTTTTGATTAAGCATTGTATCATTACAGTACACTTCAAAGATAGATGGTTTATGTCCTCGTCTTACCAAGTATTCTTTACTTCCTATGGTAAACTCAACCTCTGTAAGCATATCCTTCTTATTGATTGAGTTAACAAACTGATCCCTCTTAACACTTCGGAATCCATTGTTGAATAAGGTAAAACAAAGTGCGTCTAGAATGGTAGATTTACCAGCACCATTTTCACCAACGATAAGTGTGGTGCCATGTTTGTTTAGATCAACTTCAGTAAATGTATTACCTGTTGAAAGGAAGTTCTTCCAACGAACTTTCTTAAATGTAATCATAGATAATTGTTTTGTTCAAGTGCTTCATTATAAAGGGTCTTAAGCAAAGTATCTAGTTTGCTCTTATCCCCATTGATATCTAGCGAGTCAACATACTTAGTCAGTATGGTAAGTGTATCTTCAGCATCCGATACATCATCATCGCTCAACATATCCATGTGATGGTTGTCATCAACCACTTTAAGGTCAACAGGGTTTTCTGCATTAACCTTTTCCATAAACAAGTCAAATGTATATGGATTTTCTTTGTTTACTATAATCACCTTTACAAAGGTGTTTTGCAACTCACTAAAATCTTGTGACAATAAGTCATCGTGTTTCATTTCAACATCATCATAAAAGACTTTGTTAAACATCTTCAATGGGTTTTTTACTGAAGAGAGTTCTGCTGTTTCAGTATCAAATACATGGAAATGTTTTTCATCACCAAAGTCTGACCATGTAAACTCCATTTGTGATCCTAGATATCTCACATTACCTTGTAGTGACTTATGATGAAAGTGACCAGACAATACACTGTCATATCGATCAAACAGTTTAAAGTCAAGTCCATGAGGACATGCCATTCCTGGCATCATAATAGCACCTGCGATTTCAAAGTGACCCATTAATGTAGTAGCAGTAGATGTTTTGATAAAGTCAAGACTTCTATCATAGTTGTCAGGGCATATCCAAGGAACTAACCCTATTTCAAACCCATCGTACTCTTTAACAATTGGGTCAGCAACAATTTTGATATTATCGTGCTTGAATAGTAGCAACTCAGGTGCATTGATCTCATTAGTATTCTTATAGAATGTATCATGATTACCAAGTATCAAATCCATCGTAATCCCCCTCTCTATCATGGGATCAATGAAATGTGCTTTGTTAGTTGCTAATGATTTGAAATTGATGAACTTCCGACGATCAAAGTAATCACCCAAGTGAATGATGTGTTTGATGTCGTGTTCGTCTAAGTATGGGAAAAAGATTTCATTATAGAATCTTCCCTGATACTCACCCATTGCTTGGAGGTCATTTCTTACCCCAGCATGTGTATCATTAAGAATTGCTATCTTCATCTACAAATTTGTCTAGTTTGCCTTTCTTTTCTTTTTTCGCTTTACGAGTGTCATAAGCAGTATCTTCAGAAAGCATGTTTTCTTTCATCCATTCTACTGCTGAGTTTACAAATGCTGGATCTTCTACACCATCTATAGTAGCATAGGTTGCAAAGTCTACACCAGCATTTTCTATTTGTTTTTGTTTAATCTTTGATTGCTTTTTCTCTTTTTGTATTCTTCTTAAGAATGCATAGTAGCAAATCTGTGTTACATAAGCAAAAGCATTCGCTGATTTCTCAGGATTGAAATTGTTAATGTATTGTAAGGTGTTTTCTATGCCATCACAAATCATTTCATCTCTATAGGTATAGTTGATGAAGTTAGGTCTAGTAGATAAACGAGTAGCAATCTTATAGATGCACTCACCAATGTACTCTGTCACTCTTGGTGGTGTTTTGTCTTTTGCTATCGCTTCTTTGACTGATTGGTTATGCTCAATGATTGCTTGAGTAAACTCTTTATTGTTAACATAATGTATTGGGGCAACTTTCGCCATGTATTTCTCCTACCAATATAACTATCATATTGTGAATACAGTGTTTTGTAAAGGTAGTTTTGGGATTTTCATCGTATAAAAAAACTCTATCTTTTTTTCAAAACCCACTATTCAGATTACAAAAGTCGTAGTACAATTAATATGCCCCAGAGGGTAGAGTATATTATATATGGACTATCTATAGTTTCGATTCAAAGTCTTCAATAGCACGTCTAATGCTATCTTCTGCTAGTACACTGCAGTGGATCTTAATGGATGGTAAAGACAGGGCATTTGCGATGTCTTTGTTTTTGATTTCCTTTGCTTCTTCTAGTGTTTTACCTATAAGCATATCAATGAGTTCCGAAGAGGAAGCAATCGCTGATCCACACCCATAGGTTTTAAACTTTACATCCTCTATTATATAGGTGTTATTGTAAGGTTGGCATTTGATCTGTAGTCTCATGACATCACCACATGCTGGTGCTCCTACCATACCTGTACCAACATTCTGTTCTTTAGGATCGAATCGTCCGACGGAAAATGCTTCTGGGTTTTTCAGCACATCCTCAAATCTATCTACTACTTTACTTGAATATGCCATTAATGTATTTTGTCATCATCAGTTAAGACTCTATCTTCAAATCGTTTCGATTTAGATTGGATATCATCCACAGCATCATCGTTGAGTAAGATTTCCTCTGCGAGTGATCTTGCAGTCTTATCTAAGTAATCTCTGACTCGTTTTTGACCAGTCTGTTGTGAAATAGGGTTTAACATTCGTTTTTCTAAAATCTTCATCCATTCTGTTGCTGCGGAATCATATAGTTTTATGTATTCTGGATTCATTATTGCTCTAAACAGAATATCTTCTTCTTTAAAGAATAGCACTGCTTCTTTTGCCATTGCTGTAAAAGGCATAAAGTTTGCGATTGTTTCTTTGTTGTCAGGCATTGACGATAAGGATACAGACATGGGTGCCCATACTTCTATACCCCTCTGTGAAATCCAACCTCCAGATTCTCTTTCCCTTACCATACCAACTATTTCTTGTCCGTTCTTAAACCTGATCACTTCGTATCTTTTTGGGGTTGCTTCATAGTTTGATTTCATGTATTTGGTAATCGAATCCTTCAGTTGTATAGATATTTATACGATCTCTAAGGTGACGAATCGTGTAGTTATCACCATTAAGATTGTCAGCAATATCGTACAATTTAACTTCAGTCTTATCGTCACTTATACGCAGTCCTCTACCGATACTTTGTAGATTCCTTATCTTAGATTTGCTTGGAGAAGCAAATACAATATTATCAATACGACGAATATTAATCCCAGTAGAGAATGTCCCATAGGATGCAAGTATACAAGCATCTCTACTTTCCTCAACCAATCCTCTAACTTGCTCGCGATCTTTCGCATCAGTTCCACCATAAACATAATGTAATTTCTCCTTTAATATGGGTTGCATCATATTGTAAAGTACAACTCCATGTTTCTCAACATATTGGAACAACACGAGTGTGTTTCCCTTTAAACTTTTAACTAGATTGACAATAAACTTATTGCGTTTCTCATTAGATACCAAGTAATCCATTTCATCTTGGTATGTCATCTTTGATTGTTTGGGGTGATTTAAAATCAAACAATGTATGCCCAACTTAGCAACTGTTCCCTCTTCCATCAGATCATAGGTAGATACCACCTGAGTGAATGGTCCGAACAATCCTTCTAATTGTAATCTATGCACTTGACTGTTATCTAATGTACCTGTAGTTCCAAACCTGTAAGTGACATTCTTCATCTTTTCTAAGATACTTGTAAGTGTCTTTGCCTTAAACAAGTGTGCCTCGTCACCCACCACTACATCGTATTGGTTCATCCATTCTTTGGGTGCTTTACTAAAAGATTGCCATGTAGATATAGTCACATTAGCATCAAAGTGTTCTTGACCTGAATAGATCTTACATATGGGTTGATCATAACCATATTCCGCAAAGTCTTTTGCCATTTGCTCAACCAATGAAGTGGTTGGTACGATGATCAATGTTTTACATTCATCATCACCTGTTGCTCTTGCCTTTTTATGCTCATACCATTTGTGAAGCATGTATATGATCAAAGACTTGCCACTAGCAGTTGGTGATACTAGCAATCTTCTATTCTTAGATACTGCCCTTTGTATTGCTTCTAACTGATAGTCTCTGGGTTCAAAGGGTAGATCTAAAGTTTTTGCCCACTCTTTGATTTCTTCAAGTGTGCGATTCTCCGCATAGTTTACTAGACCATCGGTTTCTAATTCATAGTTATGTTCTTTACAAAATTGATAGATGTAAGGGAATAAACCCATATAGATCTTATGGGTTTTGATATTGAATAGACGGATGTATCCATCCCAGAAACGATTGCGAACTGCTGGCATGAATTTTGCTCCAGGAACTTCAAAAGAAAAGAAGTCAAACAATTCGCGATAGATGCTATCGTCAGCATCAATTACCATATGGACTTCGTCCACTTTGGTTAGTTTTACTTTCATTATCTATATGGGAAACCTTGTACCCATCCAACTAATGAAATGCGTGTACCTGCTAATACAGGTGTCACTTGATGAAATAAAAAAGAAGGGAATGCTAAAAATGTTCCCTTTGCTTTACACGACCATGGTACAGTAGCAATCATAGAATCTAAATCAAATTCTTTACGACCACCATCTCTGCCTAGATCCCAGAACTGTTTCCAGGGTTCTATGAATTGAAAATTACCACCCTCATATTCTTGGGGATCGGTCAACTGAATGACCCAAGACAATTTTCTATGCCTACCATCGGGACCTATCTCACCACCATGATCAGCATGCCAGTGATAATAACCACCTTTCTCACCGACTGGTGCACCATTATAAATGGTGTATTGTAAGTTCTCTTGGTAACATAAATCAAAGTTCCAACCACCTTCATGATTAGCACGATTAGTCATTTCAACTACCTTACCCATTAGATGCTCAGGTAATTTTCCTGGTTCGAACCAACCTGTTACAGATTTACGAGATCTAAAATCTACTAGATCTTCTTCGTCTTTCATGTCGGGATCATGTTTTCCTAGTCCGACTTTACCTGTACCCAACTGTATGTGTCTTGCTAACTCATGAAACTGATCACATTCTTCTGCTGTAAAAGCACCTGGAATCTTATAAAAATAATTGTTTAATATCATTAAGCACCAGCCATAAACTTTCGCCACTCTATAATGTTCTTGATAGTTTGGTGTCTCCACTTTAACATATCAATAATTTCAGAAATGTATTCTATAGTAATCTTGGCAATGTCTAATTTGTTTTTCATAATTTGTAAATCTTTATCACTTTCGAAGAAGTAATTGAAATCACCTTTCATAATCTTAAGTCCATTGAAAGGATCATAATCCCAACCAAGATCTTCGATCTCTGATTGCGATAGTTTGCCATTGAACCATAACCACTTGTTCTTAAGCAGTTCTTTGTATTTCAAATTCAATTTTTTCTCAACTAACTTCCAGTCAGTTAAGTATTCTGAGTATTTAGCATGAAGTCGAGGGACGTCTAAAGATGAGACATCTAACTCAATATCATTGATGGAACATTCCTCTGTCCATTCGCTCTTGATCGATTCTAAAGATTTCATGTATAGTTTTATATTTAATGTGTTTACAGTCCATGTCTTTTATCCATGGACCACCTCTTGTAAAGTGAACAGCACCTGCTTTGTAAAAGTTTGCTTCATCACTATAACCCTCGCACCAATTCCATCTATCTGGAATAGCACCAATCTTATTGGCATTAGTCCATTGGAACTGATGTAAGTATTGACCAGACTCAGTATTAATGACTTCTGGTGTCAATTTCTTGCAGTCTTCATGAGCATTATTGAATACCATGAGACTTGACCATAACTTCTTAGGATACCAAACATCCTTTTCGTTTCCTAGTTTCTGGCGATAACCTTTATCACTGAAGTCATGCTTTACACAAGATACTGCTTCATCATAATTAACTGACATGATGAGTGGAGTCGGATCTTGTAGGAAAATAAAGTCATCGTCGCAGAATAAACTTATGCCCTCATAATTTTCTAGATGAGGAATTAGGAAGCGACTATATGTAAACTCAGTTGATTGGTTAGCATACTCTCTAGTGTATTCAGGTATTTGTGATACATCAAGATATTTGATAATGAAAGGGTGCGACCACTTATTGATTGATCTTTCGCATGCTTTTGATGCTGTACCATGTCTGCTGTCATACCCAATGTACAGAGTTGGTTTCTTTTCGAACATATGCTTTATCTTAGCATAATGATCATCGTAATTGACTTGGTAGTTTATAGTTTGGAAACATTCTAAATTGCCCCATCCTCCCCCATTCACAAGAAAGTCTAATGAGAACTCACCTTCTTTGTGCACATGGTTTTGCCAAAAGATATCACAATACATTTCAAAGTCTAAAGCAGGATACTCTCTGAATAGTTCGTAAGGATCCCAAATTATAACATTAGGATTCCAGTCTAACCATCTAAGTGCGTTTACTCTACCTGTTCCTGGATGTACATGATAAGAAAAGGATAACTGATGATTCTTATTAGCATCATAAGTCAACACACCTTGTGGTGGATATTCTAAACCATTGCTTTTGATATTATGAATAAGATAATGCATCTTATTGAAATGATACATCCTATTCTGTTCTTCAGTTCTATGGGGTAATGTGGATCCAATTACATCATACTTGTTTTTGAATGCAAAGTAATCTCTGATTCTAATATGTGTATCTGGTCTCCCATTGTTAATACGAGAATCTACAGTTTTGAGTGGAACATACCTACATGCTCCAGGAAACTCTTTAAACCATTGTTTTGCTAAAGGTGCTTCTTCACCTTTTTTAGATATGGTTTCAAACTTTTTAGTTTCGCGTGGAAAGTCTTCAAGTATCATAATATATCCTCAAGTATATTCTACTATATTTATCAGGTGTTGTAAAGGTGATTTACGAGTTGTCAGAGATGTTGAAGTATGTAAACCTAAAACTGATGTTAGATGTTAGAGTAGCAACATCTGTACTTTCACTAGACATTTGAAACCCACCCAATGCTATGGGGAAGGCATCATAAAATCTCATAAACTTATTTGGATTATTCTTGTTGGTATTGATAACCAGTGTGATATCTTCATACTGCTCTAAATCAGAACCTGTGCCTGTATAAGCATTAGTAGAACTAGAAGTAGTTCCTGTCAATGCTTTGAAAGTTTCAGGATCATTTGCAGGAGTAATGGCACGCATCCAATCATATACTTCTTTGTAGTTTTTTAGATCTTCATCCACAAGATATGTGATGTTTAAGTCCATAAAACTTATCTTATCTCCAGGATAGTATGCATTCACACCAATGTTAGTAGCAAAGATTGCTTCAGAGAAACTTATGTCTGGTACTGTAACTGCTGTACAGAAGTATTCTACAGTTGGTAATCTGGGGATCAACAACTTAAAGGATGTTGGTTGTAAATAAGATTTGTTAGTTGGTGTTGGCATATTAGTATTTATATAAAAAAAAGGGCAGATAAACTGCCCTTAGAAAACAATCAATTGTTTTTATAGAATGTTAGATACTGCTAACTTTCTGTAGTAGAAGTTAGTACCAGCAGTTGCTAATCCATCAGAAGGAGATGATCCAACGAATGGGTTAGAAATCATTCCATATCGAGTTTTGAACCCGATTTTTGGTTGGAATGTGTTCTCACCTACTGCACGAACCATTTGTAATGGAACATATGGGCAATAGAAAAGACCTGCGTCATAAGGGTTTGTACCTCTGTATCCGACTGTTAAATAGTCAACACCAGCATATGGATCAACATATACTTTGAATCTTCCATTTAATACACCAGCAAAAGTATTACCAGTGTCGTCTACATTTAATCCTGTTTGAAGTGCAGGAGCATAGTCTAACACACCTGACATTGCTAGAGCACTAGCGACGTCTGATGAACATAGAACCATGTTACCTTTACCTCTTCGAGATTCTTTAGCAATAGTATTTGCTTCTCTCTCGATTTGGAAAAGAAGTCCTTTGAATTTTTCAACTGACCATCTTCCGTTAGCATCTACATCCAAGTTGAATGTACCAGGAGTTGATGTTGCAGCAGCACCAGTTTTTGCCTGGATGTTTACTGTTCTAACAACTTCTCTGTTGATTTCTGCTAAGATTTCAGAAGATAGAATGTTTGCTAATTCTGCTTCTGCATCAAGACCATGAATTGCTTTAAGGTCTTGTGCTAATTCCATTGTGTATTCTGCTTTTAATGCTCTTGATTTTGCAGTAACAGTTGCTTTCTCGATTGAGAATGCCATTTCTGCGAAAGAGTTAGAAGAAGAGTCACCCAATGCTTCAGCAGTTGCTGTAGTCATACCTGTTCCAGTTGTATCTTCATATGATGGTGAAGATGAGTCAAATGGATCAGTGATCTGTGCTGATAAAGGACCAGCAGCAGTTGGGTTTGCAGCACTGGAGAATCCAGTGTCTGGCTCGTTGATGCCTAATGCTTCAGTTTTGCCTGTTCTAGCAACTGTAGGATAGTCGTTGTATCTTGCTTTCATAGCAAAGATAAGACCTGTAGGTCCAGTCATTGGCTGAACTCCACAAATGTCATATGCGACTAAGTTGGGCATTGCTCTTCTAACTAAAGAGATTAAAATAGGATCCCAATTTGAAATTGGTGAACCTGTAGAGTTTAATGGCGATGCTTCTGCAAGCATTGCAGCATCTTCTCTAAGTGCTTTTTCTTGGTTTTCAAGAATAACTGTAGTGACTGCCTTTCTGTAGGGATCCTTAATCTCTGAGACTTCAGGATGCTCTAGAATAGGTTGCCACTTTTCTTGTAATTGTTCTGTCATAAACATAGTTAATTACCTTTTCTCCTATTTTGAGTTTAGTGGTTTGACCTTTGATACGAATTCTGCGTACTTTGCCATGGTAGGATCAACGACCTTATCAGTTGACTCAACAACTGTATCAGTCCATTCATCTTCACCTTCGGCAGCACTCTCGATCAAAGTGTCTTCGGTTTTCTCTGTTGGGAAATATGCTTCTTTGATTTCAGAGATTTTGCTAACAAAATCTTCTTTGTCTTGGAAGTCTACTTTTCCACTTAGAGAAAGTAATTTTTCTTTCTGTGCTTCAGATAAATCTGCACATGCTTCATTGACTACAGACTCTCTTTGGAATCCGTCAATCTCTTCTTGAAGTTTCATATTTCTTTCAACTTCAGAGTTTAACTTGTCTTCCATTTCATCAAGTCTATTTGCCAATTCGTCCATAACATCGTACTTCTCTTCTGGTACTTCAACATAGTGTTCTACGAACAATGCTTTTAGTCCTGTAATGAAGTTCTCTGTCATTTCTGATTTAAGACCTCTCTCAATTGCGAGTTCGTTTTCTTTAACCCACTCTTCTGCAACATATGAGAGATACTTATCAACTTGCTCGGAAAGTGCAGATTTGCTTTCTTCCACGGCAGTTTGATGTTCTTTTGAGTACTGTTCTGTAAGATCTTTTTTGATTTGATCAACTTTAACAGCAACAGCAGATTCGAAGATAGTTTGTGCTTTTGCTTTGTTCTCTTCATCTAAGTTTAGAGATTTAGCAAGTGCTTCGACGTCTTCGTTGACTTCAACTTCTTTGATAGCATCTTCAAGTTCTTTTTGAACTTCTTCGTCCATCTCGTCTTCGTCTTCGTCCTCTTCCTCATCGTCAGAGTCGTCTTCTTTTTCTTCTTTCGCTTTTGCTTCGTTGATTATAAGATCGAATTGCTCAGCAACTGACTCTTCGTCAGCATACTTGAGGTGTTCAGCGATTGCTCTTATGATTTCTGCTTTTGTAGACTCTTCCATGTCGTCTTCTTCGTCGTCATCTTGTTTGTCTACCATCTTATCATAAGATGCTTTAAGTTGTTCTTTATCCATGTCTTTGAACTTGTTGACCATTGCTTTAATCATTTCAACTTTAGAATAACCTTCTTCAATTGAATCTTCTTCAGTGTCAACATCTTCACTAACTTTAGCAGCAACTTTGTCGCCACCATCTTGATCACCTTTTCTTTTTGGTGATTTTTTGTTATCAGATGCTTTTTTAACTGATGCTACTGCCTTGTCAACAGGATTTTCGTCTGGAGTTACAACTTCGCTTTTTCCTTTTTCTATCTTTTCAGCATCAGATGAACCTTGCTTAGGATGGACTTTGTCGCCCTTCTCAGCACCTTTCAACTGTGCATCTTGCTCTTCAAGATCAAGTTCGTTGTTTTTAATGTTCTCAGCCATTTTCGAATTTCTCCTATTATCTGAGTTTTCTATTACTCTTACCAAACTATTTATATGTTACAAACTTCTAACGAAGTCGCTCCATACTCGTAATTTGGCTTCTTCCAACTCAGATGATTTCGCAGATGATATTTCAGTTTTATACTGCTCTATCTTCTGTGCCTTTAGAATACCATTTTCCCAGATCCATTCTACACCTTCCATGATACCATTTACAAAGGCATCAGGTGCGGAAGGATCCGCCACGATATCAGCAGCAGTTGCTAACTGAAAATCGCCTTTTACATATTGGGCACCACCCTTCTCTTCTAGGGATCCTAGACCTCTAGATGATACTCCAAGTTTTGCACCATCGTCAATCAAGTTCTTAACAATAGAACCCATTGGGGTGCTTAAAATCTTTGCTTTACCCACAAAATTATTCCCATCTTCTTCTAATGAAGTAATGAGGTGGGATGCACGATCGAGGTTTATAGTTGGTCCTTGTGGATGACCTAACTCACCAAATGCACGATCTTGCTTTATAAAATCTTTAGTGTATCGTTTTACTTCTTCTCGTAAAACATTTTTTGGATAGACTCTACCATTTCTGTTTTTGATCTCAGATTGCATAAAGACTCCTTGTATATAGTAGTCTTTCTTACCATCGTCTCTTTCTTCTACTAAACAACCCAAGTCGTTAGTTGTAAATTCTGATATTAGTTTCATGTAACTAATCCCTCCATAGGATCTATTCCTTCTGCTTTCATTTGCTTAAAGAGTTTCACCAAATCTTTAACATTTGACTGTGCATCTTTAAGATCTTTATATGGACCAGTCTCCTGTCCATCAACAAAAACAAATATATCTTTACCCTTTTGTGTAAAGATTACATCATACACTTTCCCAACAATGCGTTCTTTATTAGACTTGAGTTTCTTATGACCTCTTGGCAGTTTAAATACTGCCTCGTCTAACACATTTTGGAAAGTGCTAAATTTATGCATCTTCTGCTGGTTCTGGTTGCTGATCAGTCCAACTTGTTGACATCTCTACTCGTTTGATATCAACTGCTTCCTTTGCCTTTGCCATCAGTGCAGATTTCAAATGTTCACCTGCCTGATTTAATTCACCTGCATCAATAGCATCTATTGCTAGTTTTACTGTATTGTCTGCCATCATTATCTCCTATTCTAATCCAAAGTTATCATCGTCACCCTCTTCATCGGGTTCTTCTGCTTTCTCTGCTTCAATCTGCTTATCGATATCTTTAATATCATTATCAGATTGTAATAGTACTCTCTTACGAATAAATTCTTTAGAGTAATACTTACCGACATATTCGTCGATTTCTCTTAGAGTATTTAACCTTTCTCTAAGAACTTCTGTTTCTTTAAGTTCTGTGAAGTGGTTGTCATCATTAAAGTTATATTGAATAAATTCTTTAATGTCTTCAAACTCTTCTTGTGATAAGAGACCTTTCAATACACATTGTGTTTGTAAGATATCAGTAAACACACGACCAAACTTCTTACGAATTCGGTCTACAAACTTAGAGAACTTGACCTCATCTCTAGTTATCTCTGATGCACGACCTAAACTAAATCCTGTTTCGGATTCTAGTCTTGATACAGGGACATTCAAAGACTTGTACAGTTTCTTCTGGAAGTATTGGATATCTTCTATCTCAGATAGATTCTGTCCTCCAGGAAGAGTGGAAATTTCTGTACCTCTCCCACCTTCTCGACGTGGCAACCAAAAATCTTCAAGCATAGACATATGTCTGCGGTCATCTTTAATCTCTCCAGTATTTGCGTTGTAGACCAACTTATTTCTATACTTGGTCATTACATCGGCAAGATACTGTTCTGCCTTTGCTTTTGGTAAATTCCCTACATCGATGTAAAAGATTCTTCTTTCTGGTGCTCTGGTGATTCTATAAATCACCAAGGCATCTTCCATCATACGCAATTGGTTCGCAGGTTTAATTGCTTTATGCAAATATCCTACTACTGCATTCTTGTTGTAGTCAAGAAGTCCAGAAGTGACGAAGGTGATTGCTTCAGGTGCAATTTTTAAAGTTTGCCCTGATGCTCCACCACCCTTGTCAAAACCTTTATCGTTGAAGACAAAGAACTCTTCTACTTTCTTTATCTTCTCCATTCCAGTACGAGCATCTTTTTCTTTTTCGACTTCTCGTACTTTTTTGATCTTCAAAGGATCAATGTTTCTTAATTCAACGATCCCTTGTTTGAGTCGATCTTTATTAACCATTTTGTGGAAGTATATCCTTCCGTCAACATACCACTTTCTAAAGAGGTCATGACCATTCTGGTTAAAATGCATCATGGTTATTACATCTTCGAATTCTTCGCGAATTTTCTTTTTGATATTGTCAGATAGATCCGTCTTATCCAAGTTGATATCTACAACTTGCTCCTCTTGATCGCCAGTGATTGACTCATTGACGATATCATCTATCGCAGCATCACATTCAGGAATAAGACTCATCTCACGATATCTTCGTATGAGATCTGCCTCATTCTTGATGGCACCTTCCATATCGATGTACTGACCACTCGCAGCACCTGTAATAAATCCAGGTGTTTGCTGAATGACAGGTGTACCATCATCTTCAACAGGTGGGACAAATGAAGGTGCTTTCTCTTTGTCTAATACCTGTCTATTCTTTCGCTGTATTTCGAATCCGAATAATTCCATAATGTATATTTAGTTTGTTTTAAACCACATGCTCCCAGTGTGAGTAAGCGAATTCAACTGTAAATGTTTCCAATGCATCAACTGTCTCGTAAGATAAATCTATACCAGCAATGTTGACAGGGAACATGTTGAAGAATTCGTATCTTGCTAACACACTGTCGTCTTTGTGTAGTTGTTCAACATATGCTCTACTGAGCAAGTAATCAGTGGAGGTTGCACCCTCTCCACTATCTAGTTGTTGGATATCGGTTTGCCAGTCTTCAATTGCATTTCTAACTGAAAATTCGATATCGTTGATGATTGTAACAGTCCAATTTTCGAATGTTCTATCACCAGCAAGTTTTAATTGATGCCCTCTGAAGTTTACAGGTACAGTACCTATAGTTGCAGCAGGGATCTGTGCTGCTTGGCATAGAAATTCGATTTTGGCACCAGATCTAGGTATGAATACTCTAAATCTGTTTGCCCTTGGACCACCACCGATTAATTGTGCTTTAAATTGGTCTATTGTCGCCATGTTCTATCCTCGCTTAAACAGCACCATAAATCTCTTCAAATTCGACGCCACTTCTAGCAGCAACAAAGTTGAGAGTTATGAAGTTAATTGATCTAGCAGGTTTGATGAAGATTGAAGCAACAAACTCGTTCCCATCTACTACTGCATCAGTATTGTTAGTTTCGTCACAAACTACAGCAAAGTCATAAATACCTCTTCTGCTTTGAACTTCTCTTAAGAAAGGTTCAACTGCTGATCTAAATGATGCTCTTGTGAAAGGATCATTAAATTCAAAGAGTTGTGCTTTTGCTGCTGTAGATATTGCTTTCTCCAATACGATAAACAATCTTCTAACATTAATTCTATCAAATGCAGAAGGAACACTTAGCATAGTCTTGTCACCGAATAGAACTGTTCCCTGTCCTGGGAAAGTTACCACTGGATTGATTCTTGCTTTATAAAGTGTATCTCTATTTGCTTTTTGAGGATTGTATGCTAATTTTGTTATACCGAGATATTGTCCTCTGCTGAATCCAGCAGGTGAGAACCATGGATCTCTTAGTGTATCAGATCTTGCTGCGAGTCCTGCTGTGTGACCACATGCTGGAACCCATACATATCTATCGTTGTATTTGTCATAGATGTACAACCAGTTCCCATCCATAAATGCGTAAGAAGAAGAACTTGCAGTATCTGCAGTTGTTTTGATGTTAGATGTAGCAGTGGATTCTGTTACATTAACACAATCACTTCTTCTTGGGGAAATGAATGCTATACAATCTAATCTGTTTTCTGTTACCAGAATTGCTTGATTTGTTAAAGTTGTCCAATCAGCCAATAAGTCTTGCTCTGTACCAGAACCATTATCTGTATGAGAAGACCCGACTATTAAGAATGAGACATCAATACTGTCTCCATCCCTAAAGAATGATTGCCATGCTCCATATTTCTGAGCAGCAGTTGGTACTCTACCATCTGCACCACCAGAAAGTGATGAAACTTGAGGAAGATCAGGTGCACCGAAAGCAGATGATACTGAAGCAGCAAAAGTTCTTTCTTCTGCAGCACCAGATACTATATCTGTATCGTGTCCTGTCCACCAAATGTATTCGGAAGATCTTTCGATTACATCTCTATAATAGTTAGATGAACCAAAAGTGTCTGTCGCGTCGGATGCCTTCGAAAGGAATGCGAACTTTTCTAATATTGTACCAGCAATGCCTGTAATTAATCCATCCTCGTCAACTACACATACATGTAATTGGTCATTAGATGAACCAGCAGCAGTTGCCTGTGCTGATGTTCCAGGTGCCTTATCAAAATTAGTAGCAAATTCCCATTCTCTTGAGATATTTACTGCAACAGATGAACCATCGACTGCAGAGACTAATCCTGTTCCTGATGGTTGTCCTAATGCTTCGATAGTCAAACTAGTCGCAGCAACTGCTGTAACTTTATATTTTTGACTGTCATCGCCAGCAAACCAGATCTTATCGCCAACTAAAAAGTTAGCATCTGCATCACTCACAGAAGTGATAGATGTAGCACCTACAGCATTTGATGCTGCAGTAGTATCTACATTATCTTCCGAGAATGCATTTGAACTAGCACAAACAGACACCTTGATTGAGTTTCCTAAAGCACCTGCATATCTAGCAGTCCATGCACCAACAGTTGCGTTTAAATCACCATCTCTGTAAGAAGCAACATATTGATCGCTGTTCTTTAGTAATGATGTAGTTGCTCCACTAGTGTTAGCAGAATACAACCCTGTTGTTGCAACACGAACTACTCTTAGATCGTTAGCATAGTTTAGGAAACCTGCAGCAGAGAAAAACTCTTCTGCTGATGCGTTTGTATTGGCTGGCTGACCGAAAGTTTCTGCTAATAAAGATTCACTAGTAATAGTTGTCACTTCATCAACAGGTCCCCATCGGAAATTACCTGCGTAAGCACCTGTAGTGCTTGAAACTGCAGGCACAACATTAGTCAAGTCTACTTCTTTTACCTGTATTCCAGGTGATACTTGAAATGCCATGTTATTTTCTCCTATATGCGACCGCAAAGTCAGATTTCAAAGATTATTTATAACTTTTTTGATCTTACACCTTATAACCAGTTCTTCAATGGATCATAAGGATCATCATTAGAGTCATCTTGAACCCATGTATTGCCGTCTGCATCGCGTGTTATGGGAGGTTCTACATACCTATCGGGATCTCCAAAGACCCCTGCAGGAAGCACTTCCTCCTCTATTTGTTTTTGTTGCTCTAGATATATCATCTTTTTAAGTTCTATATCTGAGAGATGTTCAAAGAATGGTGTAGTCGCAAACCATGCGAACATTACACAATTCATAACCAAATCGTCATGATTACCACCATCTGCTTCCCAAGACTGTCCTTTAGAAACAAATGTGGTAAATTCTTGTATTGTATTACTATCGTGGAGGATTAGTTTACCCTCTTCGAGTAATTCTTTTACTGTAGAGCAACCAATCCTTTTTACCTTTTTGGTCATTGTAACACCAATGCCTTTTGCTTTGATGGTACTCTCTACGAATACATTTTCATATTCTATATCGTAGAACAGTTGATTACATACAACTGATCCTTCATTGTTGTTCTCTATGATAACAAGTGCTTTATTAAAAGCAGTTGCATACTTTGCTAATATGTCAGGAAACAGTAGAGGACTGATTACATTATCTCTATAAGTTGCTACCTGCTCAAAGGGTTGCTGTGTAATATCAAAAACTGTGAATGTGGAATAGTCTTGTCCTCTACCCATAGAAACATCTACAGTCATGATATATTTATGATCTTCTATAGGTTGACGATACACCTTGCAGTTATCTTTTTGCCACTCACAATCTTCTGCCATCATACCCAATAAAGTATTAGCATTGATCAATGTATTACCTGTTCCTAAGAACGAATTACCAAACTCTTGCTCAAATTGTAACTCAGAAGTATTCGCAATGGTTGATTTTTTCCATTCATCATCTCTTCCAGGCACATCCCACCAATCGATTTGATAATGCTTATATTCAGATGTACCATTCATCGCACCCATATAAATTTTATGGTACATATTACCCACACCATTTGCTGTTGATGTGATAATCACCTTAGACTTAGAACCTGATGTAACAACAGGATAAGTGGAGGTGTAGAATGTTTCTGCGTTTTCTACAAAGGCAAACTCATCAAGATAGAGTAGATTAACAGAGAGACCACGAATGGAACTGCCAGATGTTGCTGAAGCAATAATTTTGCTATTGTTTTCAAACTCTATACTTCCTTTGTTTAATACTTTAGTTCCAGGTTGCAAATAGAAAGGGATGTTCTCAAGCATGGTTGTTATCCTTGCCAACATCTCTCTAGCAGTAGCACCTTTGTTTGCTAAGACTGCGATCGTTTGCTCTGGATGAAACAATGCGAACCATATTAAGTACGCACAAACAGTAATCGACTTACCACTTTGTCTACATGCTAATACAATGCTGAATCGATTCTCATCAAAATGATTAACTAATCCCTCTTGGTATCCTCTCAGATGGAAAGGAACCAATCCTTCATCAAGTGAAATAATTTGAATGTGGTTTTGAATAAAATGTGCTGGACTCTCTAGACATCGTTGGTACTCAAGTACCATCTCCTCAGTCCATTGATCTTGTACACCTGCTCGCTTAACACGAGGGTTTCCTAGATATCCTTCACTCATCTATTTTTATAATACCATTTTCCCAATTGGTTTGTACATCTTCAGCATAATGAAAACTCTTTCCTGGAAGATACCTTTCTTCTACCAATTTACCATCTTCATAAAGATCTACTACATAGATCTCTGCTGTTCTAATTTCTGCTTTTCTTTCACCCATCTTTCATTCTATCCTTTAAAAATTTTTGTAGTTCGGCAGTGCTACCTACAAATAGATTATTGTTAACTGTTCCTGGAGATTCTTGAGGACTATCCGTCTTTTCTAATTCCCTTATCTGTTTTTGTAGAGTTAAAAGTTTCTCTGCAGTTTCACCTACAGTTTTGATTAACTGTCCAGCAACTTCATAAGTTCTAGGATGTTCAGTTTCTTTAGCAAGTTCTAAGATACCATCTACAGCATCTTGCCCTCGTTCAACTAAGTTGTATAACACCTCTCTACCATAAGTCGCATCTTTATCTGCTTCCTTTAACCTTTTATCGGGGTCTTTAAAAATGGTGGGTAATTTCTTCTGAGTTTCGTCTATTTCGGTGTTAATATCGAGAAGATCGTTAAGTTTATCGTCTATTTTGCTCATATTTTTTCATTATGTATAATCTTCATCACTATAGGTGCTTGGTGTATATTCTTCATAAAAGTTTACATCCTCTGCCACTATGAAAGTGTCATCAGGATCTACACCACCAACTACAATAAGTTGTTGATTGTCTGTAAGGGTTACACTATCACTTAGTGTAAGTGTAAGACTATTTATACTGCTAATAGTTGGGTTGCTAGTATTGCCTGTACCGAACACACGATAACCTACAGCAACTCCAGTAGGAACTGAGTCCAATATAACTGCATTAGTATTATTTACAGCACCATTTACAGTTACAGAAACTCCAGGTTCATAATGTCTAACTTTCTTAACTAGTCCTGCTTCATTTTGAGTGGTTCCAGTAAAAGCAACAGTTCCAGATCCAATATAAATTCCTTCTTCAACTTTAGTAATAACTTTGCCAGATACAACAGGTCCATAGAAAAATGTTTTCATAGTGAATGTTAAATCATAAGTAAGGATTCTACGACTTAAGTAGTCACCTTCATAACTATCAGATTGTGAGATACTATCTAATATGATTGGTATATCTCTAACATCTGACATTTGTGGTACTGTCGACATAGCAACAGTATATTCTGGTTGGAAGTATGGCAAAATCTGTTCTACTATTTGTAGAGCATCTTCTTGGTTTCTTGCCATAATAGATAGTGTAAAGTTTAGGTTGTATGGTGCAGGTACATACTGATATCCTCTAGTCGGATTCGTTCCGTCTACTTCGCCAGAAGTTATATCTTTCACCATTCGAATGTTTCTATTCAAAGTACGAGCAGAATCGTATGTAAATCCTGTCAACTCAAATGCCATTCTAGGCAAAGAGATTGCAGATCTAGAAAGATCATTGAGATCAGGTTCTGCTGTAATTCTTGCTAACCATTTTTGTTTTGGTCCATATGCTAATGGAACTTTGAGTGTTTGTAATACTGTATCGTCAGATTTTACTCTCTTAACAGTTATGTTGTTGAACAAAGTACCAAAAACTGATACTGATTTTTTAACTGTCTCATGATAAAAATAAGTTCCAAACATTATACTTCACCAAATGGGTTTGTCTCACTGAAATCTAAGTAACTATCACCTGTAGTTTCAAAGTCTTGGTTTTGTGCCAACTCATCTTCTATCATTTCTAATTCATCACCTACAGTATTAACAGTCCAGGTAGCACCTGAATCTACTCCTACAAATTGTGTTGATCCAGCAGTTACAGTTTGACCTGTCAAATTCATAAGATACAACACACTAGTAGTTCCATCCCAACTTTGAACCTCTCCGACGACTGTGTTAGTTCCATACAGTTTAACTTGTTCACCTGCAGTAAATGCTGTAGAATTACCACTGTTCATATTATACTTAATTGAATAAGCATTGGATGCTTCTACATCATCTATACCTGCAATTCCAGTATCAAAGTCATCTTGATTGTATTCATAAAGTTCGCATTGACATTTGAACACAAACAATTTACCTAATTGATAGAATGGGTTCTCATGTTCTACAAATTTGATTTCAAACATTGAACCTGAGAGTGGGAAATAGATCAGATCTCCTTCGTTAGGTCTCCAACTTGTTGCTAAGTTTTCATCCAATGAGATAAACCTTTCCCATGATCGTAATGAGATGATAAATGTTGCTTGGTCTCGGATCTCTACACCGAATTTACTAAAGAGATCTCCTTCTCCTTCAAACCCTTCTGTGTTTTCAATATATGCTTCTATTGAATAAGAATCGCCAAAAGTACTGCGAACATCTTCTAAGAATATGTCTTCTTGTTCTGCTACTTCTCTTGGGAGATAAAAGATTTCGTGCCCATACATGCGTAATGATTCTACGACCAAATCCTCCATGAGCATTTGTTCTGTATCAACTGCATGATTAAAAAACACATTGGTTGGCATGATATTATCCTATCATATAATCAAGTGGCAACTCGTAGTTGTTTCTTGATTCTTCTTCTAATTTTTCGATTTCCTGAGTTGCTTCATCCAAAATCTTTGTTGAGTTTAGAGTGACACCACCTGGAAGTGATATTCCTTCAAATTTTGATAAATTTTGACCCCATTGCTTCTTAACTAATGCTGTAGCATATTTCTTTAACCATATGTCATTGTAGACATCTGTAAAGGTAGTTGGGTCGATTTTACGATAACACTCAATAAGAAAGTGCTCTCCTGCGGTTACTCTAGCATTATCCATATCTAAGTATAATCTATTCTGATGTTTGTTAAATCTAATAGGAACTTGACCCACTAGAGTCATGTCTAATAAGTTTAGATGTTGCTGTAATTGTTCGTAATATAGAATAGATGTAGATTGTAAATCATACAAGTCATTCAATCGTAATTGATAACGAATGTCAAACATGTCCATTGCGTTTCTATCGTTGAATGGGAAGATTCTTAATACTGATAATACTGATTCTGGCATCACTAGATAGTTTTGCTGTTCGCCAAAAGTTTGACCAGAATAGTCATGAGATCCAGTGGTGGAAGCATTTTGAGTACTGTCTGACTCAAATTGAGTTAACCATGAAGAATCTACTTGATGTTTTAGATAAGTTCTGATAGCACCATCGTAATGGTACTCAGAGAAGTACTGTAGAGCATCGTCAATTCTATCGTCGAATTGATCATCGTCTACATTGATTTCTAGGACAGGATATCCTAGTTGTCTTTTGATATAATCTTTGAAAGTCGCTCTTGAATTAGGTGATGCCATAGTAATGTCTCCATTACTATTTATACGAATTTAGTCCCTAAAAGTTAATCTATCTAACTTAGAATCGATTCGATCTATAGCATCCATGACTCTTTCAAATGACTTTTCAAATTCATTCTTGGACACATAATCTTTCGCAATCTCTTCACGAGTTTTGTTTACTAGAATATCTACTCTTTTTAATTCATTCATCAAATTTCGAACAATGAATGCCACAGGTGCAATAATAAAGGATAGAAAGATATTCCAGAGAAGTTCTGGTTCTAATGGCATCTTATCTCCGTTTATACTTACTTATTTATAATAGGATTGCCTGTGTTGAAGTCTATTTCAAAAAGATCTTCATCTTCTGGAACTGGAGAGTCAGGCACATCTCCAGGTTTGATAGGTATGGTTGCATGCCAATCCACATTGAAAGATATAGAGTATCTTCTTTTGTCAGTAAAGTTAGGTTCTACCATATGCATAGCACCAGATGGAAAAAGAATTAAACTTCCTGTCTTTGGTCTTACTCTAAAGTCAGTTCTTGCTCTAGAGTTAAAGAAAGGCATATCATTCACATACTTTGGATTAGAGTCAATAAATTGGATATCACCTTCGTCACCATCTGCGTGAATGTATAGAACTCCACTGTACCAACAACCATTGTGTAAATGAGGTGCATTCCAAGCACCATGATCATTAATGTTACCCCAACTGTTGCCCATTGTATGAATGAACTTACCTGTTCCTCCATAATAAGGCACAACTTCTTCTTCAAATAACCTACCAATTCTGTTAAAGAGTTTGGTAAATGTCGGATGATTGTTTATACCATCATTAGATTGCCACCCTGTATATTGATTAGATACTTTTCTACCCACTGGGTCTTTCTTACGCATCGTATCCATTGCTTGCTTTAAAGAAAGCATGTAATCTTCATCTACTCTCTGTCTAGGGTGTAAATTAGGATCTAGCAGATCTCTAATGAATATTGGTGTGGGGAATAATAGTTTAAGCATTACTTAAATTCTTTCTTTTGCCATATGTATTTACGATATGAACCTGTTATACCATATTTAGATAATTTTCCAGGATGATCCTCCCTGTATTTTGCAAACTCTTCATTCTTTGCATTCTTCCAATAATCTTTGTAATCCACTCTGGTAGTAGAAGTCCACTTCTCCCTCTTGTAAGGAATAAGTTGAACGATAGGAGTTCCTGCTGGTATTATAAAACTTTTACGAACTTTTGGATACATTATCAATTGAGCATTTAGATCACCACCAATAAAATCATCTGTGTCTATGATGCCTTGCCATGCTGATATGTATTCATTACAAAATAGAAAAGGATCCAAATATAATGTAGAATAACCTTTAGGTGTTCGTACTGAAAAAGGCATGCTCATTTTGATCGCATCATTTATGTATCCAGGCATCATGGCAAACTGAGCGAAGGGATGTGTTTGAGATTCCCATACTTCATGATGTGGGCATCGCATATTAAAATCTGATTTTCGATTTGCTGGATCGTCACCATTGTATTCTACATACATGTCTCTTACTGCTACAACATAATATCCTGTACTCAATACATCTGCCATAGCAGGGCAAGATCTTATTGTAGATCCTGGACCATTACCAGCACCTACATCTTCAACAATCTTAGTTTTTTTCCACCAATCTGGTTTATACTCAGATGCTGGAATGGGTTGAAAATCTTCTTTTACTCTTTCATCAAAGGTTACAAATTCAATCTGTGGCATAGTCTAAACTCTCATCATATAATTCAACTTCACTTCCCCTTATCACTAAAGATTGTCTGTTGTGATAGGTAGTATTTACAGGAGCATCAGCACTGTGAGGTATTCTACCATCAAATACTAATAATCTATTGGGTTTATAAGGAACTTCTAAGATCTGATGCTTGAGTAGATCTTCACTAAATCCCACAAACCCACTAGCATTTTCATTATAAATTCTCAATGGACCTCCCCACTCTTCTTTCCAGAATAAGTTGTTGTACCAAAGAAAAGAAAGGTTTCTATCATCTTCGGGTGCACAATCTTCATGCACTGTACCCTGTAATCCTAAAGTCTGCCCATTCATTCCTGCATAGTCAAACCTTACCCATTTGAATCCAAATTCTTGCTGTAATCTATTATCTAATGTACGAATCCACCAACCATGATCTTGCATTTCATCAAGTTGATAATTCTCTCGATAAAATGTTACACCCCAAAACTTGTGACGAACTTCACCTTCTCTGGTGACTTGATTGGTTTGATTCCATTTAGAGGTATTGCGCAATTTATCATCAAACCAATTATGAATGTCTGGTGATAACCAATTGTCTATAACATGAATATCCGTTAAAGGAAGTTCTTTAATTTTAAAAGGTTCATCGTGATAGATGATTTCCATATTACTTCTCTATGTCTGAAGCAGATAGAAATTCTGTATTGACAGGTCTTAAACTTTCTCTCATGTAATGATCAAAAGGATGCAGTTGATCCTCTGGTGCTGACATAATTTGAACTTTTAGTTGCTCATAAATCTGCCATGCCTGATCAAAAAATTCTAAACATCTTCTAGCATCAGATCTAAAGGGATGATTAGAACCCTCTCTACCTGCTGTTAATGCTTCATAGATGTTTGGAAATCTCATTCTATTACACATCTCATTAATGTTCATATGAGTGGCATCAAATAGATCATGTGCATACTGCAGATTTAATGTTATATCGGCAGGTGGTTCAGAAGACATGACATAATTTTCTACAGCATCAATTTCTTCATTATTGAGATCAGTGATCTTTTCTTCACCTGTTGGATTACCATCTTTATCTCTTTCTAAGATAACTTTAATTTTTTGATCATCATAGATCAGATAATCATATTCAAAACCTAGATCTGGAGCATCTGCCCCATCGTACTCCCACTTGAGTCCTCTCTGGTCTCTGAGTCTTAAAATGTTATCTTGTGTATAAATGAATGCGATCATAATATAATTCTCCTATAGTAGTATATTGTACTATATTTAGACAGTTTCGACTAGTGGATTTTATGTAATTGGTTGTGATGGCCAATTTACATTTCCATCCCATCTTTGTACTACAGTCTGATATGGCTGTTGGAAAGCATATGGTTGTTGTACAGGTCTAGTTGATGGTCTCTGTGCTGGGTATGGCTGTTGGAAAGCATATGGTTGTTGGAAAGCATATGGTTGTTGCGCAGGTCTAGTCGCTGGATATGGTTGTTGGAACCCATAAGGTTGTTGCACTGGGTTAGCAGCAGTCGATGTATAGTTTTGCTGATATCCGTATGGTTGTTGGAACGGATAAGGTGCATTATAGTTTTGTTGATACCCATAAGGTTGCTGGAACGGATAAGGTGCATTATAGTTCTGCTGGTATCCATATGGTTGTTGGAATGGATATGGTGCATTGTAAGGTTGTTGGAACCCATAAGGTTGTTGGAATCCATATGGAGCATTGTATGCTTGCTGGAATGCAACTTGATAGTTTTGCTGGAATCCAACTTGATAGTTCTGTTGATATCCATAAGGTTGCTGGAATGCAACATTATAGTTTTGCTGGAATGCAACATTATAGTTTTGCTGGAATGCAACATTATAATTCTGCTGGTATGCATAGTTCTGCTGGTATGGTTGCTGGAACGGATATGGAGTTTGTACTGCACCTTTTGGACCCTGTACAGGTGTTGTACCAGTCGCAGGTCTTACAGCAGGTCTTTGTCCACCAGCATTCCTTTGTGCTGGATATGTTGCTGGTCTCTGAGCAGGATATGTTGCTGGTCTTTGTGCTGGATAAGTAGCAGGTCTCACACCAGTCGCAGGTCTTTGAGCAGGATAAGTAGCAGGTCTTTGTGCTGGGTAAGTAGCAGGTCTTACTGCTGGGTATGTACCTGTAGCAGGTCTAACTCCAGTTGCAGGTCTTACTGCTGGATAAGTTCCAGTTGCAGGTCTTGGTCCACTAGCAGGTCTTTGAGCAGGATAAGTACCAGTCGCAGGTCTTGGTCCAGAAGCAGGTCTTTGTGCTGGATAAGTTCCAGTTGCTGGACGTGGTCCAGAAGCAGGTCTTTGTGCTGGATATGGTTGTTGTATAGGTGCTGTACCTGTAGCAGGTCTTGTAGCAGTATAAGGTTGTTGTATAGGTCTAGTAGATTGAACAGGTGCTGTTCCTGTAGCAGGTCTAGTAGAAGTATAATTCTGTTGATATGGTTGTTGTATAGGTGCTGTACCTGTAGCAGGTCTCTGCGCAGGTTGTTGTGCTGGGAATTGACCAGACGATTGAATCCAACCTGTAGGGGTCTTTACATAAATTCCCTCTACAGCAGACCATGTTGCTGGACCTGTTTTAACCCATCCCCCACTAGTGCTTGACCAACCAGTCGGAGTTTTAACCTGCGAAGACTTTGCCATATTAACCTATATTTAGTCGTCTAGAATTATGCGTAAGTAATCCAAACATCACCAACTGCACCATCTCCTGATGTAGGAGCAGCAGAATGGATAAATGTATTTCTTAAAGCACCATCACTAGAACCAATTGTTGTAAAACCTGTAGTTGCTTTTCCTGTTAAGGTAGAAGTTCCACTTATTGTCACATTATCTGGTAATCCGATTGTTACAGTAGCATTTTCTGAACCAGAACCTGATACTTCAATCTCGTTAGTTGTACCTGAGATACCACCAACAAAATTACCTGTTGTATCTGTACCCAATGCCACAGAGTTGGCTGCGATTGTAGCAGTCAGAGTAGCATTAGCAGAACCATCGACACTTACATTACCTGTTAAATCACCACCTAATGTAATTGTTCTTGCTGTTGTCCACGCAGCAGCAGTTCCTGATGTATTCTGATCACCTGTTGTGTTAACACCAGGAAGATCTATATTTGCACTACCATTAAAAGATACACCACCGATAGTTCTAGCAGTTTCTAGAACAGTAGCACTTGCTGCATTACCAGATGTATCCTGATCACCTGTAGTGTTAACTCCAGGCAAGTTGATATTAGCAGTACCATCAAATGATACTCCACCAATAGTTCTTGCAGTTTCTAAAGCAGTTGCAGAGTCAGCATTACCTGTTACATCTCCTGTAACATTACCTGTTAATGCACCTTCAAAAGTTGCTGCGACCATAGTTTCTGAACCAACTGTCCATTTATCATTAGTCTCATCCCATAAGAATGTTTTTGCTGTTGAACTACCTCTAGTGATACTCAAACCAGCATCTTCTGTTGGTGTACCTGAAGTGAAATTACTATTTAATGCGATTGTATTATCAGCAAGTGAAATTGTTTCAGAGTTAACTGTAGTTGTTGTACCAGAAACTGTAAGATTTCCAGTAACTGTTAAAGAGTCATTAACAGTAACAATACCTGTTCCATTACCACTCAATACTAAGTTAGTGTCTGAACTTCTTGATGCAAGTGAATCTGACTCTAAACCACTACCAAATGCAACTGCATTACCAGCACTGTTGGTGATTAACTCACCATCAAGCATTTGAAGTGTACCTTTTGCTTGAATGATACCTGTACCTGATGGGTTGAACTCAATGTCACCACTACCAGCAGTTTTCATTTGAAGGTTTTGGTCACTGTCAGCAGAAACAACGATTGTTCCTGAA
>Ga0222715_10000312_pt1 | contig 48757 bp, 59 predicted proteins | sample C33_9DmetaG_FD_165056 | JGI IMG/M metagenome (GOLD analysis project Ga0222715, IMG submission 165056) | Estuarine water microbial communities from San Francisco Bay, California, United States - C33_9D | ecosystem: Environmental > Aquatic > Marine > Unclassified | place: USA: California...
TAGGAAGAAGCCTCTGCTTAGTCGGTATTTCGGCGCTACACTTCTCAGCCACTTCCATAGTGTTTTCGAGGATGTCAGTTCTATCAACACCAACTTCCTGAAACCACGACTGAATCTCAGAAGCAGAGGCAATATAAGGATTAATCTGATCAAAACGCAAGAAACGATCAGGATACATAGCATTCATTTTGTCAATAATGCTACCGTCATGACGAATATTCTCTTTGGCCTTACGCAAATCACCAGCATTAAGGGAGGGGTACTGAGAGATCATCAGTAGAACTTCTTCATGGCCATGATCATCATGAGTAGGGAAATGGCAGTCAGCAGTAGCGACAGGCTTCTTATTGAATGAGGCCGCCAAATCAAACAAGCCCTTATTTATATATTCAGGATTCCAAGCCTGCACTTCATAGTAGAAATCATCACCAAATATCTTGATGAAACGCTCAGACAATTGCTCAGCCCTGGCAGTATTGCCGGCCTCAATTGCTTTACAGATAGCACCACCAAGACAACCGGACAGGGCGACAATATCGTTATCTACAATGTCTTCAAGTAAATCAAAATCCATACGAGGCTTGTAGTAGAAATTATTAGTCCAACCAACTTGGCTAGCCTTAAACAGCTTCTGCAAACCCTCATTATTCTTAGCCAGCAAAATTAGGTGAAAACGCTCATGCCGACCATCACCATCATTATCAACAGAATCAACAAAATAAGCCTCAACACCAAAGATCGGTTTTACACCGGTTTTCTTACAGGCATTCTGAAACTTCAATACACCCCCCATTGTTCCGTGATCTGTGATAGAGGCAGCATATTGACCATTAGTGGAAGCAATAGTTGCTATATCAAGAGGTGTGGACATACCGTCAAGCAATGAATACTCAGAATGGCAATGAAGGTGTACAAAGTCAGTCACTATTTTTGAACCTGTATATGTGAGATGTCGTTAATCCATTTAGTAGACTTACTGATCAAACTCTCATTGTACCAATGCTTGATGACAAAAGAGTTGATGTCAGTCTCTTTATTTACTTTTTCAATCTCTGACGGATTATCATCCACATAAAAAACAGGATTTAATCTGAGCAGATGCTCATACTTATAACCCATGTCGCAAACAATAATGTCAGAGTACATGACACGCCAACCGTCTAACCAAGGGACCATTTCACCAATGGATGTATCAGAGCGCCGAGCTGTAACAAACACAATGTCATACCCGGCCATGAACCAGTGATTAATAGCGTGCCATGACTCACGAATTGGTTTAAGATTCCTCCAGAACAGAGGATCTTCAAATATAAACTCAAGATAGTCAACACCATCAGGAGTTAATAATGCTTCACCAATATGCGAAGCATCAAAATCAATAAGATCTTTTTCAGCGCAATTTTTTAAACTAGCACCAATATCGGTGATAACACCGTCAAGGTCTAAACAAATAGTCTTAGTCATGATAATGCCTCTGCCGGTAGGGATTTCTCCCTACCGGCGATGCACTTTCTCACCACTCGTCTTTCGTCAACTCACCAGTTGTAAAGAAAGACTCTTGCTTCGCATAAGGAAGCGTCATATAAACAGTGTTAAGATCGTGCGTAGGCAACGATCTAATGTTGTCGGGCATAGGCGACTGATCCAACGGAATCAGCGTGTAATTAGTATCCTGAGCGCCAGAGCCGGTGCGACCATACTTGTAGTAACGGTCAGTAATTGTACCAAACTCCTTAGCATACTCAATCAACGTCAAACCGATGTGTCGCTGATTAAACGTAGTATCAATGATACGCGGTTCCCAAGTACCAGGCTCAGTCTCAACAGCAACATTGATCAGCAAATGAGGCTTCGGCTTCCAACGAGTATCCTTGGAAATCTGCTCACTAGCCCAACAACGATAATTGAACTTCTCAAGCCCAGCAGTAGAAGCAGCACGCCACTTCCAGTTAATAGGCGAAGTAACAACCGGCACAGTAATGGCTGTACCAATCTCTTCGTCAAAATTCTTAGAATCCTCTGTCAGTTCCTGACGGAATCTAATCTTGAATGTTTCACCAGAAGAGATGGAGAAAAACTTCTTAACTCCAGACCCTCCAGCTTTTGTTGGAATATTCTTTTCCAAATCTTTTAGTGTCTTTAATGATTCAAACATGTAACCTACCTTCCTCCAATAATGGAAATTTTACTTTCGTATGATTGTTTTATTTCCTGCTCAGACATTTCACCTGGATCTTTTAGACCATCAGGTATTGACATAACATATATGTCTTTGCCTTCGCAAGATCTTATTATAGCATCCCTCATGGCCGAACCAGCCTCATCGTTGTCAGAAAATATGATTATTTTATCAAACCACTTTCTGAGCATTGATGCCTGATTTTCTGAGAGTTTTGCTCCGAGAGTTGCTACACAATTTTTAAATCCTGACTGCACTACTTTGGCGCAGTCAAGACTGCCTTCAACCACGATGCACTCGTCATATTTCTTTGCATTTTGTATGTTGAATAGAACATCTGCTCTTTTAAATCCTTTATTATATAAATATCTGGGGTCTTGCCAATCATGGACTGCTCTACCAATTAAGCCGACGACTTTGAAATTAATATCCCTGACTGGTATCACAATTCTTTCTTTGATTTTTGAAAATCCGATTTCAAGGTACTGTAGTGTTTCTTTCGAGAAACCGCGCTCAACGAGGGGCTGAAGCAGAGAGAAGTCGTCGCCGTCATAATCAATCTCAATAGAATCTATTTCCAGATTCTTATCGGTAACCTTTATGAGGCCAGCTTCTAATTCACGCTGTAGGTTGACTGGATCTATTGACTTCTGGTAACCGAGAGTTTTACCAGTGAAGTGCTTGTAGAGTTGCCTGAAGTTGCCTCTTTTATCACAAGAAGGGTTGAAGCACTGCCATAGGCCGGTTTTTAAATTGATGTAGAAAGCAGGACTATGCGTGTTTTTATGAAAGGGGCAATAAATTGTTGCCTCTTTACCACTCTCTGTCTGTATCACAACATTATAATCAGACAGCAGCTTTCTGATCTCTGTTTCTAAATTACTTGTAGAAGACAATTTTATATTCGAAAGTTTCATTGCTGGGCTTATAATCAGTATACAACTTAGTGAATGCAAAATCACCGTACATGCTTTTTATCTCGTCTTCAATCCAAGGTCTGATCCTAACGATTGTCTCAACATCCCGGCTGATTCCATTAAGAACATAAAGCACATTCTCATCTAATTCAATTTTCATGTTAGATCCCATTCTTCGTTCCACTTGCCAGTTTCCAGATTCCATTTCAAATAAAAACCAAAATGCGTAGCTCTTCTTACTTTTCTAGACACAACCTGGAATACGTCCGAGTTGTACTCTCTGTGGATTGCAAGAACAAGATCAGCATCATATGCCAACTGCTTTGACCAAGCAACTTCTTCTAACTCCGGTGGTCTTTCACTATGACCTTCCGACATCGTTACAGCAGCAACGTCAATGATAGGCACGTTGTTTTTAACCGCTATTCTTTTAAAAGCTTTAGACAGGTTCTTAGCCTTCTCTGTTTCATTCTTAGCACCACTTGAATCATCAAATAGACCATGATAGTCCAGAATAACCATATCTGGCTGATACTGATCAATCTTAGCCTGAACCATGTTTTGGTCTGCTGTTTCAAGACCCTCTGATGTAATCAAGTAAATTGGCTGTTTGCCTTCAAACGTCACCTCAGCCCACTGCCCATATCTATCTACAATGCCAGGGTTGGCTTTTACTAAATCAGTATTGGTAAAGTTACCCTCACCATTGTTCAGCAAAGTATCAAGCCTCTGCCCCTCCTGCTGTTTATTCATCTCCAATGAGATAATCATTGGCCGGTAGCCAGCACGCCATGCATTTACGGCAAAAAGTCTGGCAATAAATGACTTGCCCACGCCAGTCCAACCGAGCAGTACAATAAAGTCACCTGGTTGCCAACCACCAAACACTTTATCAATAACAGACACACCACTAGGAATACCAAGAGTGTTTTTATCTGGATTACTAGCTCTTTCCTTCAAGTCTTCAAACCTGTCACGCCATTCGCTGACGAGATCAGTATCTTTTAGATTGCTTGAGTACTTGTAAAGTTTTGATGTATTTTCCATCAAGAAAGACAAAGCTTCTTTTGGCCCCATCTCGCCAAGCAAAGAGTGCGCTTGAGCGACAATACGCCTTGTCTGGATGGACAGAGACTCTTTTTTAGCCTGATCTATATAGTATTCGAGAGGCTCTGTCGCATTGATGAATTCAAAGTCAGAAAAGTGTGACTTGATTGTATCCTTTGAAGGTGCTTTACTGTGCTTATCGTAGTGACTGAGAACAAAGTTCCATATATCTCTGTACTCAGAAAATACACCATCAACGCCTTGATTAACTGCTGTAACCATATCTCCGGTTTCAACAATCGAATTAATTAAGCGCATTTCATAGTTCATTATTTTCTATAAGCTTTCTAGTCTCCGCAACGGTCTGTTTAAATCTATCAACGGAAGCCTTTTCTTTCTTGACTTTTTCCACATAGTCTCTTGACTTAAGTGCAAAATCAAAAACAAGAATCGGCCCGTCTTCTTTTTCAATATACCACTTTATCGCATCAAGCAGCGTATCACTATCATAGTGATTAGCAAGGCTATCAGCAACCTCATCCTGGCGTGGAGAGTCCGGTACAAATAACTTACTGTACTCTTTACAGTAAATCTTAAATACTTCTACAACATCACTCCCAGTTAGAGCCATTTATATCAGTCACCTCCTTCCAGTCAGCAAGTAATCTTTCAAACTCTGATACACCTGCAACGACACCGACAGGTTCATCATCCATTGCAATACTATTAGTAAAACACTCAATATGCACAGTGCATTTATCACAACCAGCTTTGGCATAATCTATCTTTTCAAGGTCATAAGAAAGCCAGTAATCAGAATGCTTATCAGAAGCGCAAACAGCCTTGTCTAGCCAACTCACTTATCCAACTCTTTAAGCTTAGATTCGATTTGCTCATCAATCGAAGCCCAAAGTTTTTCCCAAGCAGAACCATCATCAAGACCAGAAGCCATAATCTTAGCACCTGCATCAAGTCTCAGTGATTCATAATTACCCAGGTTCTTTGTAATGCCAATAGAAGCCCAGATTTCAGCTTTGTCATTTTCCATCATAACCTATTCACTCTCTCCTTTAGTGAGATAATATTTGATTTGATATTTGTTTTTCTACCCTGGGCCGGTCGGCCAGGAGTCCGATTTGAAAAGAACGATACCACATCATACACTTCAGACTCGGTGTAGAATCTCCAATTCTTATAGCAATTTTGATTTTCATCAATGATATAAGAAGGCTTTGGAATCAGACCGCCCTTTTCATACTTTCTCAAGGTGTCAGATCTCTTTTCAGTAATTTTAGCAAGTTCACCAATTGTATACAACCTTTGCAGCAAAAGTTCACCGCCATTGAAAGGAATAGTTTCTTCAATATCTTCCAATAGATATTTTACAATAACACTATTTGAAGATCTGTGAATTTTCTTGACTTTAACTGACTTACCCTTATACAAGTAGAATTTGTTTTCTATAATTTTATTAGTTATCATGTAATACCTTCTACTCTTTCGACAAAATCATTAAATTCTTTAACCCTAATATCAACACTATGCGAACACATTAAGCAAGTAATATCTACCCACATCTCACCAAAAAGATGGAATTCATCTCCAACATATTTAGCGCCTCCGCAATGTTTACATTTCATTTTAAATTTAGGGTTTCTAACCATGACTACTTCTTCAAACTAGACGCAGACTTAGGATCTCCCACCTGCGTTGAAAATAAACCCTTAAGAACACTAATACCAGCAGCAACAGCGGCAGTAGCAGCAGACTTAAGTTCATCAACACCACCTACTGTATACACAGCAATAAAAGCCTGAGCTGCAGTCCATAATGCTCTTTCAGCGATATCCTTTAACAAAGACTTATCTAGAATAATTTTGGGATCAACCATTTTTCCTCCTATAACCAGCAGTTATATTCTGCTGTAACAATACCCTTGCTAGGGTGAACAAACATCAAAGGCTGAGAAGGTTGACCAACGGCGGCCAAACTCTCCATCGCATATGTGTTTGTAGACTCAGGACTACCAGAAATACGGAACTGCACCGTATTGAATGTCATTTTTGTTGGAGTATGAAAATGCCCACAATAAACATCGTCAAACTCTTCTTGAATCGCACCGACTTTCCAACCATATACTTTCTTTTGGAAAGAATACATGGTAGATAGTCCACTGAACTGGTCGCCATGAATCAGAAGAGACTTATAGTTTCCGACTTTATCAATCGCATACCAATTTCTATCACCGCGACCGTCTGGTATGTGGAAAGAAATTCTCTTCTCATTCTCGTACATCAACTGTATAATTCTATATAGCATTCTATCGGCATTTGTCTCTGGATCGTGGTCTCTTCTTGAGCGACCGCCGATAGCACCATGATTACCAATAACCCCAACAAATGTTACTTTTTCGAAGTTCTCAAGCATCTTATTAATAAATTTACTCAAGATTCTGGGGCCATCAACAGTTACCTGACGATACAAACCTCCGTCCACAAGAAAACTCTGGCCGGGGAAAATCAATTCGCCCTCAACAATATCCCCCAGCGCCCAAATTCTAATTTCATTAACCGGGTGGTCTGCTCGCTGGATATTCGTTAAATGGATTACTTTCTCTGCATACCTCTCTATTCTCTCTTCACAAACAGAAGAGTTATAGTCAGGCGTAACCTTTGCAAGTTGCCAGTCTGCAAGCACTGCTACAGCAACCTCTTCATCTTTGAGTGACTTCTTGTTTTTCACAGGAACAAACGTTGGGTCCATCCTCACAGGAGGATTTGCAACAATAGTATCCTTAACTGCTCTATAAACTGCATTAACAAGCTGATCTTGTTTTGACTTAGCCTTCTCGTATTCCGAGAGAAGCTTGGCATAAGCAACTTTGAGACTGCTGTCGTCTGCATCCGACAGAGATACGTCTATACCGGGTATATCCACTAAACCATTTTCCTTTCTAAACTTACAGAGACCGAGTGAATCAAGAGATTTACGGCATGTAGGGTGGGCATATTTTTGGTTTGCTGTATTTGGCTCGAATTCCAAATCACAGTTTTGACCTTCGCATTTTTTCATTATCACTCCTAAGGTGTTCTTCAATGGTATCACACCGTAGGGGGAAAAAATCAGTCATTATGATATTTTTTTTATGGGTATAGTTTTCTTAGCAAAATCTCGTTTTTTAGTATGAGGCTTAGTGCCTTTAATGCTGGTTCTGAGCTTTTCTTTTTGAGCAACGCTTGTTTTTCTTCCTTCCATGTGAACAGCACTATGCTCTTTATGAGTGCAAAGAAAGAAATTTTCTATACGATTGTCTGTTTTTATCTCATTAATATGATGGACAGTTTCCCAAGGTTCCAAATATCGACCCATATATTGTTCCATCAAAAGTCGATGTTCATAAACATATCCACGAATATTTCGCGGATGGTCGGGCAACAAGACTCGGACATACCCTTTATCATCGATGTACTTTCCACCAGAAAAATTAGGATTATTAACACCAGTGTTATTTCTTGGGTTCCAAGATATATCTTTTCTTTGAGAAGCAAGTTCTCTGCGGTGCATCAGGTTCCGCCAACATCCTCAACATAAAACTGCATAGCAGTACCCCCGCTAGGCACATAATACGATGGTGCATTTGTAGTGTTAGCACCCTGATCTCTTTTTATGGATACATAGAATGACTCAGTTGTTAAACCAGAAGACGACGATGTTAGGATAACAGAATAATCCCCAGCGCCAAATCTAGTGGGATACCCGGCTGATTTAACATCAATACTAGTTGTTGATGCATTTGATGAAACATCATAAAAAGAAAAAATAGGAGGTGTAATTTTCCAAGTATTCAAAAGAGTACTTGCATTACCAAAAGTTCCTTGATAAAACTTAATCAAGAATGTTGAATCCTCTGCGCCTCTTTCTTTGACAAGAAAACCAGGGAAGTGAAGAGATAACTTATAGTATCTATTACCATCAACGCTAACACGGCGATCAGCAGGGGGATCCTCGGTTAACGATATAAGTTCATACTCTACAAAGTCTGAGTACCCTGTGCTGTTTGGTACATCAGCGGTAATCTGATGTAACTGAATGACACCTTGCGGGCGATTATCTGTTGCATCCTTAACCTGCTCAATGTTAGTAGACATCTGAGCGAGTCTTTCACCTGTAATCGGTGTACCATTAGTCCAAGATACAAATCTGTAGTTTTCGTAAGCCATAAATATCCTTTATAATTATACTATAATCTTGCTTCCAAAGCCTCCACTTTAGCGGCAAGTTCTTGGACACTTGCAACAAGAAAGCATAAAATACCAGCATGGTCATAATAACTTGGTCGCCAGCTCTCAAGATCCAAGATTTTTGCTCTTTTTTCTTCATCAGACAAGTCCCAACTATCAATTCCCGCATCCCAAATTGCAAGTGATCTATTAATATTGGCAATATCTTCTGCTATAAAACCGTATTGAATTTTTAGTGGTCTTAAAGCAGCGACATCCTCGCTATCGCCGGGTTGCGGCTTCCAAGTGAATGACGCTGGCTTCAATTGCTTAATGGTGTCAAGACCAGAAACATCATAGCTGATATTGTCCTTCAACTCTCTCATAGAAGATGTTTTTTGCAATGTACCGAATGTATTATCATAATGCATTTGGTTGCCTGACCCAATGATAGAGATAGAAGCGATGGTGTCGGTGTTAGTTACAATAAATCTAAAGTTTGATGGTCCAATTCTAATACCAACACCACCGCCTGAATCAAATATACCGCCAGCCGAGAAGCCCACACCGGTAGCAGTAACAGAGACAATATTTGATGGTCCGGCATAAAACCCAGTATTTGTTAAACTCCACACACCTGATCTTGTTATGTCACCACTAGATGATATAGTGACTGTATTACTACCAATACCAATACTTCCTGTTGTGTAGACACTACCAGTAATCTGAACATTGGCGTTCATCTGTATTGTTCCGATTGCGGAGTTGAAATTCAGAGGACCATTAATATTTGTAGCGCCATTCACCGTCAAGCTCCCAGCAATTGATGTTGAGCTATTCACCTGCAACGTACCAGCTACTGTAGTAGAGCTACCGGCAGCACCAAGAGATATTGTTGTACCATTAACTACTAATGTACCACCAACTGTTGTTGAACCAGAAACATTCAGTGTTCCACCTGTGCTGATGTCAACACCGCCATTACCGGCAACAACACGACCATTAGAATAAACCCTAAATGGGGCTGAGCCAAACGTTCTATGTCCTACCCAAAGAGCGCCGCTTGTATCAATCTGTAGAGATGCATTGTCTGGGCCGCCAATATCAACAGATCCTGTAATAACAGTGTTAGAGCCAAGAGTAATGGTGTTACCATCATAAATCATTCCAGTATTACCACCAAGTTGGAATGTTCCATTACTACTCCAATAATCGCCGTTAGGCACGCCATTTGCAGCAATCTCAACAGAGCCGGCAGTAATAGCTCCAACTTGCAGTTTATCAGCAGTAATTGTATTAGCAGCAATGTTGTCAGCAGTAATAGTATTAGCAGCGATTTCTACAGATGTTATAGACCCAGCAATAATATTTCTTGAATTAATAATATTGTCTTGAAGGACAACGCCAGCAGGCTCAAGAACTGATTCATTGACTGTTTTTATAATAAAATTCTTAAAGCCAGTCTGGTTAATTATTTGCTTTTGTATTCTATCTTGATTAGATCCAACTAAGCCAAATCCAAAATCAAAAATAGAATATTTAGAAGTATCAATAATTGATGAATTGATACCATCATGACTATGACCACCAGCCGAAAAAAACACGATACCGCTTTCGGATATAGCATTGGTTCTTATAATAGCCATTAGACAACCTTCCTCAACATCATACTTTGCGATGGCGATGTTCCATACTGATAGTCTTTACTAACCACCCAGTAGTCACCATTTATTATATCAAAAGCACCTAATTGAGATATTCTTATTCTATCACCTATTTCAGTTTTTGGGTTTAATGTAGTTGACACATTTAGGATAGGGACTGGGGTGCTCATTTTGCTAATAATAAAGTCAGCAATCTTCTGGCCGTGATTATAGTCAGTTATAAACTTATTCTCTATAACAACTTCTTTCAGCCCGTACAATCTGATATTTTCTTCCAATGATGCAACCTGCTCTGTTATTTGATTGTTAGATTCAGTAACAACAACAGGTATACCGGCAATAGCCGTATAATTAACTTTACCAGTTATTGGATTTGTACCTTCAGCAAAAATAATACCACCTTTAGGTACATTATTACTTGCGGATATAATCAGCTCTGCACCATACGCTTGAGCAACAAATCTCAATATTGAAATCTGATCTGGCTCTTCGAACTGAATACCCGTAATGAACGGATTCTTCACCTGGAATGCGGGTGCTTTATCATACTTAACGTCCCAGTATCTCACTTCCCTCACTGAGGAATTAGCGTTGTGAGATGCCGCTGTGGTATTAAACGCGCCTCTCTCAAGATTTAAAAACTGATTACTTGTCTTACTAGAATATTTAATTATTTCATCATCAATAACCAAATAACCCGCCTTAGCGAATGGAGGCTCTACAGTTGTAGATACATACATCGATACAGCATTGGCAGTTATATTAGATTCAAGATTAACGACAGCAAGTGTTGTTGGATCACTCGCCCTCCAGAGCGATTGAACGCCGACAAGATTGGACGAAATGCCAGCTATCTTTACAACAACTTTGTTCGCTTGTAATTGAACATTGTAGTCGGCTGTTAGTATGTGTGAACTATCGTTTATAGTTGTTTGGACGTTTGCATGCTGATCGATTGTCGGCTCAAAAAATCTATAATAGTGCTCATACGTCGCTTTATTTTTTTGATTTATATAAAATCTTCCAAGATCCGCCAAGGTAATCTCGTCAATAATTTCTCTAGTAGAAGCTTCTCCTCCATATAGGAAAGGATAAATGCTTAACTCCTGCATATTTGATTCGGTATATCTATCCTTAACATTTGATTCAGATAAACAACTGTTATAAATAATAAATTGATCAAAGTAAATATTTTGAATAGTTGCCGGGGCTGACTCGGAATAAAGAGCACCATCATATGACGATCCACGACCGCCAAACGTTAAGTCAAGATCAGTCCACGAATTAATTGTATTAGATACAACAAGAGAGTCAGACAATTCACCATTCAAGTAATATGATAAAGTACTTGACGTATTATTAAAAGTAACACACACATGACTCCATGAAGAATTTGATAGGACTGTATTTGATGATACTGTCTCATAGCCTGATGATGTAAATATCTTAAATCCATTAGACGATGAATTGCTGTAGAATTCGAAGCCATCAGCAGTAGCCCCAGAGTCAGCCCATGTGCTTAGATACTCGCCATCAGATAAAAATGTTTCAACAGGTTTAATAAATATTTCTATTGACCAATCACCCGTATATGTACTACTTGATGAGTTAACTACGTCCCATGACTGATCATATGGCAATCTTATATATTTAGTACCACCGAGCAAACATGACTTATTCTCTGATGCAGAAGTTATACCGCCAGGAAGAGATATATCACCGCCGCCAAGATACAATGCATAATTGTTTTGCTTATTTCTGTCCTGATCCGCTGGCTCATAACCGGAATTTTTAGAACCGATCTTGTCAAGAACAGCAATAGTTTTAGTCATTCCAGCCGATACATCAGTAGCAGCATATATTCCTATAGCTGATTTAAGCTTTAATGCAAAATCACCAGTTTTATGAAATGCTTCAATTCTAATTTTGTATGGCTTGCCAGCGCTTAAGGTTAATTCTTCTGATTCGACTGTCGCATACGATCCAGCAGATACCGGATGAAGCCTCCATTCATTCAGAACCATAGTGTCATCTAGGTAAACTCTCACACCGCCGTTCGCTATGTCAATACTGATATACTGTGACCCCGACTCTTGCGGAATATAAAATCCATCAAATACACAATTAAAATATTCTGAGTATGTACTGCCATTTACAGATGTAAAGGAAAAACTACCTGAATCACCTATATTAACCGCCATCGATGAGTTTGAGATACTTGCGCTGTTAACAACATAGTCTGGTGATACAAAGCTAAGTTCACCAAGTGCTTTTTCAAGTTCTGTCAGTTCTCTGTCAATACCGTCAGCTGTTATATCAGTTACTTTGCTTAAAGATGTAATAGGCAGTGCAAAGAATCTTGCACGCAGACCGTCACTAACGTCAATGCTATTGCCAGACCGATCAACCGCAGACTCACTAAAATCAAAGTACAATATTGAACCGTACTTTTTGTCAGAAATATTATATCTATCCAAGCTGTCTATTTCTGCCTTTGGGAAATTTGACAGCATTAAAAGTTTTTCACAAGCTTGAGGAACTGTTGATTTTTCAATAAAGAATCCGTTTGTAATAATTTTTTCAGATAAATACTTTGACCAATCAGTAGCATTAATAGTAACAGTCATACCCTCACTTGACGAAGCCCACTCATCAACATAATATTCGTTATACAATGGATACTCATAAGTATCAAATCTAACTGTAGCGCCAGATGAATGGGATCTTGCTACAGTATTGCTATAGCCTCTCTCAACAACATTAATATCATAAGTTCCTGATGTCGAAGAGCACAGAATATGCTCTATATTTTCTGTATCTGGGTCTACTGTAATAACAAAATAATTACCAAGACCGCCAGATGGCAGGTCATCCGTGCTTGTAATAGATATCGTAGAACTAACATTAGATATATTGGTTCTTAAAATATTATCTATATACTGATTATTGTTTTTTATAATTTGCCAGCCAGATGTAACATATATCTTTAAATCTTTTTTCATATACGGTCCAAATTGTGATGATGAACCAAATATATTAAAATCTTTATCAATATTGTCTAATTGAATCGATAGACTACCAGAACTACTACCAGCAATCGGCAAACTAGAATCATGGAGATCTCTAGTTTTAGAAAGACTATATGTAATTACATAGTCAGATATATCAGTTTGATATATTGGATTAATTTCTTGTATTCTTGCGTAATCACCAGCATTTTTTGTTGTTAAAACTGTAATGTCAATTCTATATATATCATCATGGCCTAATGAGTCAGGTAGGAAGTGGTCAAAGTAATAGCGGTCTGCTGGTATTGTAACTGTCTCAGAATACAGTGGATCAGACACACCTGATGTATTGCTTCTAACAGATATAGTGTATGTTCCTACTTGGCCATAGTACTCTGATGTTACGACCCGAATAATATTACATTTTCTATCATCAAACTGCATTGTAATTACAGGATTTGTATCAAATGAATAACCACCATACGTAGAATTAACATTAGATGTTGATTTTGTTCCTGACCACCACCCGAACTCAAAATTTTCTTTTAGATCAGACGGCATAGCATGCCATGTTCCATCAGCTCTGATTATCTTGCCATTTTTATCTAAAGCGCCAGCAACACCCCATGTGAACGATTGCCTCTCCACGCCATTGCCAGCCTGAGCCGGGCTAAAGTAGTAGCCAATATCGCCCTGCGCTGTATTCGCATGAGCATCATTAGTTGTTATAGATAAATTAGATGTGTGACGACTATCAAGCCAATTAACTAGAACTTTCGGTTTAATTCTTTGAGATGAACTAGATAATTTAGACGTAAAGGTATTACTAAGTTCTTTGCCATAAATGTCTGTAGTTATCATGTCACACTTCCTCTAATTCGAGTTGACAGTCCCAGTAATACTCGTCACCGACAAGATCCCGTCTAACTAGCGTTTCAGAATAATTTCTGACTATTACATTATAGTCTTCCTCAGAATATGGCGTTGTATTATCTGAGTCCATTTTTAATATCTTTAACGAATGCACATCTGGATCGGATCCGACTTCACTTATATAGTTTCTAGCAAAATTAGAATCCACCGAGTTAAACCTGGTCCCCGGTAGCATTGACCACGATAGAGAGAACATCTTTCGACCAGATGATGTCTTGTAATACCGGCTTCTTCTACCCGACCAGTTGCTGTTTTCAAAAGTAGAATGATTTATAGTATTACTTAGTTTTCTATTATGTTCAGTAATTGGTTTATCATTGATAAGAAGAAGTGTTCTGATCAGCCCGACATCTTCAACAATATTATCACCAAATCTAACCGGTGTGTTAACAAATAGTGATGAAGTAGCCGCAATAATTATTTTGGCTAGAAGAATTTCTTTACCAACAATAACATTGAAGGCTATCCCATCTAGAGCCGCTTGAGCATAAGCAATCTTAATTGATGTCGGAACTACATCACTGTCACCACTAACATCAGATAATGCATATGCATACTTAATTGCCTGGACAGACACGGAAGCAGAAGCGCTTAACGAACAACTTGCATAGGAAACCTTAGAAGCAGAGACAGAGACATTAGAAGACACATCTATGGATATAGACGGGTACTGAATTTCTTTAGCAACTGTCGCTGTGAAACCAGGGACAAGGATAGAGCTGGAAGCGAGGGCGATCTTGATAGCAGATGTATCAACATTCAGATCACCGGAAACAGAGGATGAAGCCGGAACCAGTTCTCCAGCAGTGGCCACCACAACAGCCCCAAACTGGGGATCATAGGCAATCGGCTCATCATATTCAAACGAATCATCATAAACCAAAGGACCGATTGAAATTATCGCATTTGTTGTCTTTTTAATTGTTGCAGATGCCGTAGCATCAGCAGAACTTGACGCTAAAGCGCCTGTGATCCTTAAGGTAGAGGCGGAACATGATGAATCCCCAGACACAGCGGCAGACGCATATGCAATCTTAGATGTAGTAGCTGATGCCTGAGCGTCCGTCAAAACATTGATTGAGCATCTGGCTATCTCTTTGCCATTAGTATAGACATTTGAAGAAATAGCAATGCTGACACTAGCAGTCTTTACGGCAGTTATCGTAGCTGACGCAGATGACTCAATAAAAATAAACGATTTGGCCAGGAATTCTTCAGGGTTATAAAAAATATAACCCGAAGAGTTCATTGTTACTGAATAATATGAATCATTCCAGTTTGCGGCCATATTACTCAATTATACCTTAAGACAGTTTATACATCTACTTCTGAACTGGGAATCCACTCTGTTTTCACAAAATCCCATACCCAACCACCACCATCCGGTGGGGCATAATTAGGGTAAGTCAAGCTCGGCGTAGCATCTGCCGCTGTATTTGTGTAAAAATCTATCAAAGTGTCCCCAAACTCAGACACATGAGTAGATATTTTAGTACCAATTGACTCTAAATTAGAAAAATAATCATGTATCTCTAATAACTTGTCTGAATCGTGTTCTAACACTATTGTAACTGCATACTTCATAATATCTCCTAGATTGGGACCGCTGAAAAATTATCAAAAGTGCTATTCTGCACGGTATTTGATGTCGCACGGCCAAAGCCATGTTTTGTACCACTAATGTTATCACTACTTACAGATGTAATAATATCTGTAACTGCACTATTTTTCCTTATTGCAATAGAGGATCCATCAAGAATAGCTTGAACAGATGAGACAGTCTGTGTACTCGGCCCCCCTACATTTGATATAACATTAGATAAAGATTTTTGTAATTGAAAATTTGTATAATAACTGTATGTTGTTGTATAACCATCAATAACAAATTGAGTTGATGAATAAAAATGCGAAGCGGCATGGGTGTGAGTATAAGTAACACTTTGACCACAACCAGCTAGTGTAATTGCATGCGTATGTGTATAGTCATTGTATGCAATACTTGCAGGAGGCGATGTGCTACTTGTCCCCCAGGCACTACGAGTAGGCCAATCACTATTATGGTCATGATAAGTCTGCTGACAGCCAGCGCTGAATTCTGCTGATGTGACGTAGTATTCAGCACCACTTCTGTATGAAGACCAGTAATATTCAGTATGGCCATATGCTGTTTGAGTTGTCTCAGTTATTCTATCCAGAACGAGCCTCCACCAATTCTGGTCATCAACGACACGAAAATATAGAGCATCACCACCACTTGATGTATCTACAGATAGATTAACATTTGGTGTATATGTTTCAACGACAGCGATTCCAGAGTTGGCATTTGCTGGGACAGAGCGTGCTGTATTACTAACAATTGCAAAATCACCAGACAATACCTCCCAAGCGACATTGCCTGTCGAAGTTGATCCCAGAGAGCCGTCAGGTCTATTAAATGTATCTTCAACAACTATTGCAAGAGCTTTAGCAATAATTGATGATGAAATTGTACAAACAGCAGCTATCAGAGGCATTTATTTACTCCTATAATTATGCATATTTTGTCATAGAACCAAGAACAACATATGTTGGTGTTGCAGCCGTCTTTAGAACCGTGAACACATATACATCAACCGAGTTGGCGTTGCCGCTAGTGGGGGCCGAGCCGCCCTGCCATTTTACAGTTTGGGCGTTACCGTCGATTGTTAGGGCAGTCAAATAGTAGGGGGTTGCACCATTCGTAATAGCCCACACAGCTGTAACCGAATTACCAACATCCAAAACAGAATCAAATGTAGTGGTGGTGCTATAACGCAGATTAAGCGTAAAGTTTCCGCTAGCCGTAGTGTAATTATATACTGCGCTAGAACTGACAAGACTCAGATTTTCTGCGGTACTAATAGCCTGGTTCGAGTATAGCCAGGTTTCTCCAACGCTATAAAGAACACTATCTCTGACAAGCTTATTTGTCAGAGTCTCGGATCCATCCAACGACACCAAATCAGCATCCGACACAGCCGCATTGAACTCGGCCAACGTGCCAGTCACCGTATTATCAGTCAAATCAATTGTCTTATTCGTCAAAGTTTCTGAACCAGACAGGGTGGCGCTGTTTGTCTCTAATTGAGTAACCTTATAATCAAGACTTGAAGAAACCGCCGAACTATCCACACCGACTTTGGCCTGTAAAGCCTCAATCGCATCATTAGCATTAGCATGCTGGGATGAGTGAGAAGGATTGGCGAGGGTATCTGTGCTCGTTGGGTTAGTTAAAGAATCCAAGGATCCAGGGAAATTAGTTGACATAAGTACTCCTATATAATATTACCATATTATTTCTCGTCTACCTGAAATGACACATTGTAGTATGAGCATTGAGTAGATAAATCCCTTCTGATCAATTGCTCAGAATAAGATGAGATAAAACCGTAAAATTCTTTCTGAGAGCCGCCGGGCTTATCCAAATAAGAAATCAAAACAACAGGCGATGTCCTGGCTAGATTTTCTATAAAATCACGACCAGCACGGCCATCGACGGTTTTTTCCGAAGATGACGGTAGATAATTGAATGATAAACTTAGTGTTTTTTTGTTATTTTTATAATATCTTTTAAGACGACCAGTTACTGTCTCTACATCGGCAGTCTGCATGAACTCACTGGAAGAAAACTTGCGTCCATGTTCCGTAATCTCTGTCCCATTAATTGAAAGAAAAACAAGAAGATCCGTCTGTTGATTCTGTATTGCTACCATCACATACCCCGATTAAGACCATTGTAAGAAGAAATAGTTCTTGATTGAACCCCGGCATTCTTCTGGTTTCTAGGAACAACCTTCACATTGTATTCTTTCATCATTGACTCAAACCACTGCTCCTGGCCAATAAACGTATCAACATAAATATTGACATTTTGAGTCTCATTAATAACAGTACCAGCCGGACCCGACATCTTACCTGGTGTAGCATAACGCATATTATTCAATGCTTCTAATGTTGCATAACCAATATTCTTAACGGCTTTAGCGTTAACAATATATTCTCCGCCATGAAGAAGCGCAGGCATGCCTTGTGAAGAGAAACCTGGAATTACTCCACCTGCGTACATCTTAGGAATTCTTCCACCAAACATTCGCGAAACAAGAGTCCACTTATGATAATTATCTCCAATTACCTCGCTCCAGCGATAAACTTTGTTAGCAGGAACAGGACCAATAGGGGGGTCAGGGAGGTATTGATTCTTATTCTTGTTGTACCATCTATTCTTTCTAGTTATTGGATCTAGTTTTTGAGTGATATATGCCGGAACACGATAATTACCAATAGTCACATAACCCATGAATGGGTCAGATTGCCCCGCCATACCAGAATTAGCAGGACCACCAGTGACAAAGTTTCTTCTAACATAATTAAACAACTGGGCTGCTGCTTTAGCATAAGGATCATTGCTATATCCCATATTCTGGTATTTTTGAATTAACCCACTCATTATTGACTGGTTGACAGCGATTTTGCCATTGGAATCAACACCATAGGCCGATGCCAGTTCTGCTTGCATAGACTCTCTTAAGAATACCTTTTGATTAGCAGCCAAGGCGCTACCGATTCCAGTATTCATACCACCTTGAATATTCCTAGCAAGCATGCTAGTAATGCTTTGACCAGCACCATCGCTAGGTAGGCCGGGGCTATAAGACGAGTCTCCACCGCCTCCGCCGCCTCCGCCGCCTCCGCCTCCGCCGCCACCAGCACCACCACCGCCTCCAAGACCACCACTGATCTTTTCCTGAGCGATAGCGAGTTCAATGAGAGCCTTGTCAATCTGCTGAGCGAGGCCGTCAACAAGACTAGCGACATGACCGACAGTTCTTTGCATTTCACGAAGGATGGTTTCGTTAGCATCTTTAATAGCCTGCTCGAAGACCTTCATCGGATTCTTATCCTCAAATATCTTAGTCATCTCATCAAGAGCAGGACTAATTATTTGATCAGCAATATCCCCAAACGTAGAAGCAACATTAAATACATCAGTAACAATCCCATTAAAAGAAGAAACAATACTTTCTCTGTTGCCGACTATCTGGCCCTGAATGCCGGCCAACATTCCAATTGTTGCACCAACAATAGTGTTGTTATCAGCATTACCAGTTAAACCATATTTCTGTTGTGCAACTTGAACGAGCTGATCAAGACCAGTAGCAAAAACACCGACATTGGCATTCGGCATCTTCAAATTGTCCTTCATCTTGGTCATCATCGTCTTCAGAATTTCGCCGTTTTCACCAGCAACCTTCTGAGCCGCTTCATTTAATTGATCAAGTTGGTTAGTGTATTCTTCAATAGTTAAAGGTGGGAACTTCGTAATTTCTTTAGCCGCATCTTGGAAAGCCTTGATCTGATCATCAAGCATCTTCTGCGTTTCTTCTTGAGCATTCTTAATGGACTCCTTGAGATAGTCCATATTTTCTTTAATAAGATCTTTTCTTCTTTCCTCGTCTGTCTTTGCAAGATTGTCTTGGAAATCAGTTTGATTCTTTTGATCTTCTAAAGAAAGAACTCTAGCGTCATCAATACGACCCTCGTATATAGCAAGAGCACGATTTCTCTGATAGTTAGCACGCTGAAGTTCCCGTTCATCAATAAGTCTACGCCTATTCGCCTGATACTCTTTTTCGCGAGTTAGAGATTCTTCTGCTTTTTCAAGTTTTTGAAGAGTTTGCAGTTGCTCGTCATAAACAGCAAGAGCCGCCTCTTTCTGTCTCTGTAGAGCATTTTCAAGTTCACTTGTTGCCTCATCAAGAGCACCAGCGACAGAATCAAGAACAAGATCAACAAACTTCTGCTGAAGATCACGCATGATCTCAAGAATTTTAGAGAGCATCTCTTTGCCAGCAGCAGTACCACCAGCAGCACCAGCATCACCACCAGCATCGACAAAAAGATCTTCCAGATCACCAATTAATTCTTCTTTGTTATCATCAACGCTCTCCTTTGCTCCATCAATAAAGCCATCACCAGCAATCTCTCCGCCCTTGCCAAAGTTTTCAAGAACACCAGCAACCCAATCACCAAGAGAATCTACCGCTGATGGAATAGAATCAAGGAATCCATTAACGCTGTCTGCAATAGAGTCAACCAGACCGAGAGCGTCTGATTCTATCTCCCCAACAACATCGCGAAGAGGATCAACAAGGCTAGCCATAAAGTCAGCGACACCACGGCCAGCATCACCAATTGAATTACCGATATTTCTAATGGCATCAGCACCACTACGAGCAGCATCAACAAGACCAGCCTTGTCAGCAAGCCAACCAATAATAGGTGTACCACGAACAGCATCAGCAATACCATCAATAAAATCAGCAAAGATATTTGCACCAGCCTCTACAGCATTACCGATACCTCTAGGCAACAAAGCCCAAGCAGAAAGTATAAAGTCAATGACATCAATACCCAATTGAGCAATTGACGCAAAAATTTTAATACCAAGTTTAACGCCTTCTCTTAATGCATTAACTATACCCTTTGCGAGCATAACAAATGCTTGAAGAATTAACTTAACAACTTTTATGGCCGCAATTGCCATAGGTCTAATCACAGAGCCAAGGAAGAATCCTATGATCGCACCGCCAATCTTTTTAATAGCGTCCCACATCATCTTGAGACCTTCACGCCAATTATCCTTAAGTTTAATAATACCCTTAATAAACTGGACTATACCTTTTATAACATTAAAGATAGCGCCAAGGAACTTGCTTAATAGAGGAACAACAAACTTATTAACAAGCATTTCAACAAACTCAGCAACCTTCTGAATTGCTTTAGCAACACCATTAAAAGCAGTTGCAATACCATCAGCGGTACTCTTGCCAGCCTCACCACCGCCACCAATAGCACCAAACAAATTCAAGAATGGCTTAATCAAAGCCATAGCAATTCTCTTTAACGCATCAAAAGCAGCCTTCAAAGCATCAAGACCAGGCTTGGCTTGTGTTCTAATCTTATCAAAATTCTTAACAACAACCATAACAGCCGCTGCTAAACCAATCACAATCAAACCAATACCTGAAGCCATCATTGTTAATCTAACAATTTTTATAACCTTATCAAGATTAAAGAACGACTTGACGACACCCATCACACCTGTCGCCATTGGAGCCAAACGAGCACCAGCGGAAGCACCAAGTTGACTAAAGCCAGCGCCAGCCATAGCTGCAGCTTTATTCATCTTCCCAGCGACAAGGTTTGCTGTCTTGTTAGCATGACCACCAAGAATACGAAGAGACTTAGCCCCCTGCTGACCCGCTGTGTTTAGACCACGCGTAATCGATGTTTGAGCATTCTTTGCAATTCTTGCACTAGAATCGGCAAACTTATTCAATGGTCTATCTATTGCATCTAAACCACGCCCGACAGCCGCTTTAGCAACACCAGGCGCTCTTCTTATACGATCAACTGGCCTTACGCCAGTAAACTTTCTTTGCATAAAGCCAGTTGTTATTTCGCTTTCAAACGGTAGAGCAGCACCCACAGCGCCCGGCATAAATGACGCAAGTGGTCCTCTTCTTAAAACAGAGCGAGCAGCTCTGCGTGTTCTCGTTTGAGTTCTAGCCTTTTCTGCTGCTATCGCCTGATCAGCAAATCTTCTTGGTCCCTGGCCTGGTGCGCCACCAACACCAGAAACACCGAATAACTGATCAGTAAACGATGCGCCTCTCGGATCAAATGGCTTAATAGAGTCAACAGACTTCTTAAATCTGGCCATCCTCTTTCTTTCAATCTTTGCAGTTTCTTGTATAAATTGATTGTTAGCAAGATTTCTAGCCGCCTTAGCCTGCTTTCTTGCAGCGGCAGCCTGTCTTTGAGCATCAGCCTTAATCTCCTGAGCAGTTTTGACAGGAACAGAACTTGCCGCCGCAAGTTCTCCCATAATTTTTGCATTATTAATACCCAAAGGAGTTGCAGCAACCATTTGCTGAGTAAACCGACCGCCAGGGCCACGCACAGCCGGGAATCGCCCGGCTTGACTTGTGCCACCAACGGGTGGCAAACCAAGAGGACCAGGAGTGCCAGGGCCAAGCGCCAACTGCGGGCGAGTCGGTCCTGGGCCGAGAGCAAGTTGTGGACGAGGAACCGCTGTTGCCGCTGTAGCACCCTGTGCCACTTTAGACATGCTAGCGCTGGTGGTAGAGGCAGCAGCGCTAGAACTTGCCGCAACTTGATTTAATGTATTAGCAGCAGTAGTGGTTGTTGCACTCATAGCAGCAGCAACATCTAAAGATATTGTTTCTGTTTTTTTCAGAATTCCAGTTAGCCTGCCGAACTTATCGGCAAGTTTACCAATAGGACCAGAACCACCCGCCAATGTTGCAATAAAAGTAGCAAAGCGACTATTTGTATTCATAACAGTCTTGCCTTGCATAGTCAAACCATGCTTTAATCTTTGCAATCCACCATTTGATGCAACCGATTCAAGAGTCAATGTCCTTAAACCAGGAACAAGTCTCATTATTCCTTCAAGTAAAACACCACTAGCAAGTTTAACTTGGCCAAAAACGAAAACAAGTGGACCAATGGCAGCAACTAATCCAACAACAACAGCAATTGCTTTTTTAACGCCAGGGTCTAATGCTTCAAACTTTTTGACAAGTTCAGTTATACGAATAGATATAGAATCGATAGCAGGAGCAAGTGTAGAAATAAAGTCAGCAGCAAAATTCTTAAATGCTGTTTTAATACGATCAATAGAAGTTGATGTAGCCTCCAATGACCTTTCAAGTTCTCTATTTGCTCTAGCAGCATTACCCTTAGCACCCATCATGCCGATCATTAATGCTCTACCGGCTTGACTCTGTATCTGCTTGATAAGGTCGTTTCCTTGATCAAGTTCATAATTAACAAACTCAGCAAGCTTATCTCTAGCATGTTGTGCTGCTTCAATTTCTGAACGCATAACCTCACGATTCAATGACTGAAGGAACATTCTATTAACGCCTTCAGGAATTGGGGCATTAGCTAACTTAGTAAGGTCAGAAAGTGACTGAGTATCGTGAATTAAAAGATTAGTTCCTTTAAGTGCATCATTTAAAACATTAACAAGATCTTGTTGAGCATTAGTAGCAGCACCAGCTGAAGAGACAAACATTCCTCTTTCAAAAGCTGCAAGATCTTGCAACGAGATCAACATTCTTGTTGCTTGACGATCATCAAACAATTCAGAGTAGAACTTCAGGGCGGCTTCACCACCACCTGTATCCATAAGATGCTGGGTGATGTCAATTAAGGACTGCAAGGAGTCCATGCCAGCGCCGATCATGTTTTCATAATCAGCGGCAAGATCCATATTGCCCATTTCTTTTGCTTCTCTATTTAATTCTTTAAGTTGCTTTTGAAGTTTAATAGTAGGATTAACAAGTTTCTGGAATGAAACTTTTAGACCTGTTGCAGCAGCACCAACATCAATACCAAGTGCTTTCATTGGAGCAAGCAATGCAGTCATTTCAGTAAAACTTAGGCCAAATACTAAAGCGGCAGCAGAGACTTCGGGGAGAGCGTTGGCAACGTCACGCATTGAAAGCGCAGTGGTGTTTTCAATAGCATTGAATATCACCATTTGAGCATTAACTTTTTTAATAGCAGATTCTTGAATTGATGCTGCATCCCCAAGTTTATACATTTCACCCGACATTTCCATAGCACGAAGTGTGCCAAGATATAAAGTCTGAGTGAGATCTTGTGCTGCAGAAACATCCATGTCTCCTAGAACAGTAAGTTGTGCTGTTATTCTAGTGAGTGATTCTAGAGCTTTATCGCCAGTGATACCTAACTGAGCAAAATCTCCAGTAACCTGAAGAAGTAGATCATGAGTTATACCAAACTGATAGCTCATATCTTTTACAGCGGCTGTTAACCCTGTAAACTTATCTCTGCTTCTATCGGTGATTTTTTCAATTCTCACTAATGCTTTGTCTACAGCCGCAAAAGCCTGAATACCCTTACGACCGAAAGCAACAATTGGAGTTGTTAAACCAATAATAAGGCTTCTACCAACGAACTGAGCATCCTTACCCATTCGCTTCATTTCTTGCCCGACACTTCTAAGGTCTGAAACTAGAGCGCGTGCTTTGATTTTTTTCATTGCTCTGGCGGTTTTATCAAGATCACCCTGAAGAGTCTTGAACCCAGGACCAGATGCAACTTTATTAAGATTCTTTAAATCAGCAGTAAGCCTCTTAACCTCATCACCAAGAGAAGCCTGATTTGCAGCAACTTGCCGAAGCGTTTTAGCATGATCATTCATGCCTCTGCTTGTGATGCCTAAAGCGGCATTTAATCCACGCTGTCTAGCGTCAAGAACTTTAGTCGCATTCGTGCTGTCATGGATGGAGGTAATCATCCTCCTCAATGAAACAGAAAGGTTCTTTAGTTCATCAGCATTATTAACATGAACATTAATGTCAATATTATTGTTCATAAATCACCACGTTAATTATCCCATTTTTTGCATAAAAACGCAATTATGAACCGGCCTCATAACCAAGCCCAATGGGAAGGAATTTCACCTCATTACCACCAATAGCCTCAGGTTTCTTCGGAGGCTCTGGGTCATACCAGTCTTCGTCCCAGTCAATTTCAGCACCCATAGCGGCAGCTTGCCCCTTAAGTGTCATCGTAAATTGATGCTTAGAAGCGTTATAGAGGAGGAACATTTCTTCCATAGTTAGTTCCTCCTCTAATTCGTATAAGTTTTTCCAAGCCGCACAACTAACAAATAGTTCGGCTTCATATTTCAAAAGGGGGATATCTGACCAAGGAATCCCTTCCTCGTCAGAACCCCCCTCTATTCGTTTGGGTCGTTACCCATAGCGGCGGCCATAAGTTCGCCAAAGCATTTCAAATCAAGAATATCTTCAAGACCATCAAGATCAGCAGATAATTCAGGATCGATCTTTGCAAGAGCAATACTTGCGGCCTCCACCATTGCGTCAATGTCCTCATCGGTCATTTCGCCATCAGTCTTGGACTGAATATTGTTAGCAACCTTCATAAACTTTCTCAGCTGACGAATGGTCAGCGGTCGAATAACTCTCGTCTTACCATCAGCAAAGACAATAGCCTTTCCCTCATGGATATCTTTATTAGCCAATTTAATCCTCCAGTGTATACACGGCAAAAAGCCTCAGGTATATTTTAGCACACCTGAGGCTTTCTGCTTTTAAATTAGACTATTTTATTGACTAAATCAGCTCTGGTCAATAATCTTGCCATACTCATATCCAACGTCAGCACTGACGGGGAGAATACGGAACGAAACAGCAAAGACCGTAGCCTCTGCACGCTTCATTGAAATTGTTGACGACTCCATCGAAATGGCTCGCTTCGTGTTGAACTTACGAGTCTTCGTCGTGGCAGCATCCGAACCAGGGGCGTTTCCAACAATCTGGATAGCCTTCTCATACGGATACACGTTCTGCACACCAAACATGAACGTCTTGGTGTTAGCACCATCGTTGTTCACAAGAACATCAGCGCCATCGTTAGCGTTGTCGTAGCTCCAAGCAACGGCCAAGTTGTTCAACGTAGCCTCGGCAAGCGTGGTCTTCACCATCACCTTAACCTTGGACTGAATCACCTTAGCGGCATCACCATACTGATCAACCTCAATATCCACCATGTCGGGTTCCCAAGAGATTTCAACACCACCCTGGGTTCCACCAACGGAGGTAAGGCTGTCAAAGTCGCTGTTCGTCATCGAAGTGTTCGAAGTACCGACTCTAACCTCTGCTTCACCGACCACAATATTGGCGGTAGTAACTGTATTTGCACCGGGCATTTTAATTCCTCCTATTCACAGACAAAAATCTTTTTGCCTCTTTTGTCTCGCCATTTGGCAATTTTTTTGGCATGTTCTGGCGAAACTTCGTCGTTTCGCCTTCCTATACCCAAACCTTTGTTCCACTCAAATTCATAGATTCTAGATTCAACTTTTGCTATAAAACCTGAGTTTTTACCTACATAAGTAATAGTAACATAATCCATATTAAAAGCATAGCATATTATCGCTTGACATGGTGGATTATGAACTCTAAATTAACCCTATGCCAACCATCTCTTTCCTCAGGAGCTTCTAGGGCTGTATCTGTCAGTTCTGTAGAGAGGATCCTGAAGTCTGTACCAGCAACACCATTTGCCTGAGATATCTCGTCGCCTTTCCCCAGCAATTCAATGATCCTTTCTGAAAGATCAAGAGCTCTCACAACATTTGTATCATAAATTGAATACAGAACGGCATCAGCTCGCTTCCAGAAGGCTTCCACATCAGGAACCAGTGGAGAAAAATAATAGACGATAAATGGGGCAGTAGCATTTTCATAACCAATTGTGGGGAATATCTCAATAGTTCCACCGGCAATATTGGATATGGTTGTATCGTTTTTAATATAATTATTTATATCGTATACACTTACTGTAGTCATTTAGCCCCTCATCATTTTACTAAATTCTTTTTTATAAGATTTATTTAACTCATTTAATATAATTTTTCTACCCGTTTTCTTTATATCTTCTCTAGGCATTCCAGATTTAGCACTGAAGTAGAACGGGCCGATGGCAGGTATTTTGAGGGGGCCGAGTTTTTGAGTTCCCTCCTTCCATTCACCAGATGTATGAGAAAACCTATATCTTTTAGTATAAGTTCTTGCTCGTCCAGACTTATCGCTGTAGGATCCCCTCTCTTTTCTTGGGAGAACAAAAGCTCTTCTACCAGTCATACCCTGCTCTGAGTGTAAAAATATTCTTGAAGCCCAAAGCGGGCTGTAGTTGGTGCTTCTTCCACCACCATACATACCACCACGACCACCTTTTGTTTCAAATCTAATTTTTAAACCAAAACTTCCATATCTTTTATATGATACTTTAACAAAACGGCCAGGTTTTCCTCTTCTTTTTAAATTTTGCTCAATTTTAAATACAGCAACAGATGCAGCTAGGTCATTAGCCTTGTCAATTCTTGCTGGCATGACTTCCAAGAAAGTAGCAAGTTTCTCTAAATTATCTAATTGCGATTTATTTATTGCAATATTAAACATTAGTCCTCCACTACCTTTCTAAGACCAACAATAGCATGATGAACTTTACCATTAAATTGCATTCTTTTTTGAATACCCATCACTTCATAATAAGAATCATCAATTGTATTCCCATATCGATCTTTAAGATCTTTAAATCTAATGGCGTAACTTAAATCAGATATATTATCTTTTGGAACAAAAATATCAAGTTGTTCAAAATTGCCTAAATATGGCTGATTAACAACATCAGATTGAGTCCACTGAGCAAATACAGGTATTGTTTTACTATAGGTAAAAACTACAGCCCGCTGACCGGCGGCATTGGTAGTCGTCGTTTTAGCATACACATCTATTGTGTGATGAAATTTTAAAAATGTACCGTAAGCCATTAGACAACATAATCCATAATAAATGTCATATAATCCATCAAAAGCACATCGGCTTCAATGTTACCGGTTGACTCATAGAAGTTAGGAATCATTGTAAAACTCGTAGTATCCATACTTATATTAGTAATACCATGTCTTCTATATTCAGAGTCATCATTCATTAAGTCTGCAATAATTAGATCAGCAGCTTGTTTAACATTCTCTGGGACATACCTCCAGCCGAAATCTCCTTCTACTTTATAGTCGGAACCATTTTTAAACTTGCTACCTATTAATCTACTTGAAGAACTTTGAATAACTGTTCCTTTATATCTTAGAAAGAAAGATGATTCAAAATTAAAAGGCTGTCTGACCTTTTCAATATTATTTAATGTAGCATCACTATAATCGTGTATAACTTCTTGATCAGCATCTCCATAATTCATCGTAACTTTTCTCAAAGTTGTTATTGGCATTGGAAGATGCAAATTTTTGTGGTTATAACCATCGATGATAAAGCTCTTCTCAGGGAAAAAATCAAACGATTGACCACAATATGTATTTATAATTGAACGAGTTCTTTTTTCAATGCTGTCAAAATTCACTTGAAAATTATTTTCTAACTCTGGATGATTTGCAAAGAATTCTGACGAAGTTATATAGGGAGTGTAGACGTTGATATATTGTGACTGACTATATGTCTCGCCGCTAACATCATAACTAAACACAGCCTGGTGCTTGCCAGACGACTGAAGGACATAGATGCCTGATGCTTCTTGCCCAAAAGTAACCGTGTACACACCCTCGGACGATCTTGATGCCGCAACATTTGACTTTACTGTATCTCCAAACTCATGATACAAATTAACAGTAACAGTATTTGAGTCGGGATCGCTTGGTAGCGTCAAAGTCAAAGTTTTCGATGTGTTAATTTTTACATCATCCATTTATTAATTCTCCTAAAGAGAGTGATCAGCAATCACACTCTTCACAGCCGCAACCACACTGCTCTTCACATTCACAACCGCAATCACAACTTTTATGTCTCATATAAACCTCTTAATTAATTATATACCATATATAATGGCTAACTATCTTTTACCACCAAAATATTCAACAGCATTACCACTTGAAATCAAGTCATTATTCAGGCACTTTTCCATCTTTTCATTAGAGTAGATCTTTGCCAGAATTCTACCGTATTTTTCTGTTTTGTCTTTAATTGTTTGAATGAATATAGTCTCCGACTCCTTTACCCAGTCAAGAGTAAAATCTTTTGCTTTCAGGCCAAGTTTTTTTTCTTCTTGGTCCGATGTCCGAGACTCAGGTGTGTTAACACCATAGAGGCGAACCCTGATCTTATGATGGATATCGAATCCAACATCAACCATAAGATCAAGAGTGTCGCCATCTACAATCTTGAGAACCTCAGCCTCATAAAAAAAACGATCCATTAGAACATTTTATCCCAGGTTATAGGCCCAACAATACCATCAGGCTTCAGACCATTCTTGGTCTGCCATGCTTTTACTAAAGCCTCTGTTCGAGGACCAAAATCTCCGTCTGGCTTTGCTCCGACAATAGCCTGAACAAGAGCGACCTCTGCCCCCTTAGAACCCTTCACCACCGGCTTACCTGGATACTTAAAGACCAGACCACCACCACCAAGCATATCTACGCCAGGAGCTGCGGCGGGTGCAGGAGCCATCTTCGGAGCAGGCGCTCCACTCTTAGCCGAAGCAAAAGCCTGCTTATAATACTCTGCATTGTCAGCATAGGCAGGAGCGATTTCTACATGGAACCAGTCTCCACCCGGCGCTGAGCCAATTGTAGATTTAGTATAGACTTTCCAAGAAGAGCGATCACATCGCCATCCGCGACCAAATGGTGCTGGGAAGTAATCATGAATTTCTTCAATCATGAACAACTCAGCGTTAGCAACCCAAAAGTCAACGACCTGAAGTGCCGTATCGTAGTTACCAAAACCTCTAGCCCCGGCCTTACGCCAAGACATATCAGCAGCCCTACCGGTCCCATGAACTGAAGGACGAGCCTTCACATTCTTGTTATTCATGTTACGAACAACCCATGAACCGTTGTTCCAAACTCCGTTGCCAAAATGAGCCGCAGTTTGACGGATGAATTCCTCCATCCCGGCACGCTTACCTGAAGCGTTCCCGTCCCATCCAGTATAAGATCTTCCCATAGTTATCAACTCCTTTATATAACTATATTTTACGCCTTTTGGGGTTCTATGTAAAGGTCAGTCCTTTCGAACAGGAGCAGCGTTAAATACTTCATCAACCTCTTCAGTCGTCAGAACGCCATCTCCAACATAGGCTCTAGCCAGCCCTTCGACAACATTTGCAACACCTGCAATACCGGCCATCAAAGCTGCCTGCCACATGTTGATACCGACTATTGTTCCAGTACCAATCATGCCGAGAGCTGTCATAACAAAGTAAGCAAACACTCTTGTTGAGACCTTCTTAAACATCGCTAGATTCATCATCATCCTCCTTTATAAAAAGCAATCCTAAAAAGTGTGCAGCCAGACCAATACCACTAATCCATAATGCATACTTCAAAACATCGCCTGACATTGTTATAAGAACAAGAGCAGTTCCTGCAATTGTCCAAATCAATGCATAAGACTCTTTAAAAAATCTCTTAATTAAACTTTTCATGATTTCCTCCTCGAAGAAACCACTGGTGCTGGCGCAATCATGGTGACTGCTGCTACGGCAACAATGACTCTTCTTTCTCCAACTGTGATCTTTGATCCAGTTGCTGTATACGAATCAAATTGACCACCAAAAATATTTATTTCACTTTCAAATTCTTTCTTCACATTGTCTGGTGCTTCAGACAAAACTTGCGACAGAACTTCTGCCTGATCGTCGGTCAACTGGCTTGGCTCTATCGTTGAAATCAACTCTTCAACTTGATTATCATCAAGCTCCTGTAAAACATTGTTATCAAAGACCGACTCAATCTCAGAGATACTAAGATTTACTATTTCTATATCATTAATTATATCAATTATTTCATTTGTTGATAAATTGTCAACAGGCTCCGAGGGGGCAGGCTCCGGTTCTTTTATGGGGGCAGGGGCTTGTGTGGTCGTTGTTGTAGTTAAAACTGGCTCAGAGGTCGTTGTAGTGGTGTTTGCGGGCAAACTAGAGGTCGTCGTGGTTGCGACCTGGGTCGTTGTTGGCAGGGGCTTTGTCGTCGTAGGAGCGACGGTCGTAGACGGCGGAAGAGTAGTAGTCGTGCTAGTAGTCGTACTAGTGGTGGTACTGGTGGTAGTAGTAGGCTCTGTTGTGGTAGGCGGGGGTGGAGGGGGAGGGGGTTGTGTTGTTGTAGGCGCGACAGTCGTTGTAGTCGTCGTTGTAGTCGTAGTGGTAGTACTAGTCGTTGTAGTCGTTGTAGGTGTTGAGACAGTAAGAACAACTGGATTAGACCTTTGCGAATAGACTCCATTCGTATCATTATCTGCCCGAACAGTGAACGAATACTCTGCGTCTAAACCACCCGTTGACTCAAACAGAGAATAACCGAGAAGTATCTGAGTATTCAGAGCGCCCTCATCACCAACATTCCCAGTCGCTACGCCCCAACCTGAGTCCCCGGTAGACCAAGAAATTGCGTAACGCTCTGGCGAAACCCCAGCGTCATCAGCAGCGGCCTCCCATGAAATTAAGAGGCCATCCTCTTGGGGTAGCACAGATACATTTGTAGGAGATCCTAAAAAGGAGGGGACGGTTGTTGTTGTGGTTGATGTAGTAGTAGTGGTTGAAGGAGGCGCTGGAGTGTCACTAAGACTTAAAATATATGAATCTCCATACCATGATTCAGGATTACCACAGCAAACCCCGGCTCGGAGTCGATAGATGCCAGGCTGAAGTTCTACTTCAATACGAGAATCTAAACCATAAGAATCATCATTGGCAGCAACTATATTATCTTCCGAGTCATAGAGCCATAGGTGAGAATCTATACCATACTCTGCAGCATACGTCCTTACAAAAAATATTGTTGATTCTTCAAAAGTGAAATAAAAGTCTCTATTATTTTGATTAACTGTATACTGCTGTCCGACAGTGGTGGTAGTGGTAGTCTGGTCTGCCGATTCTTCGGCATCAAAAGCCCTGAGTTGTCCAGTAGGAAACATTAGTAGCCATAAAATAAATGGCAGAAGCTTTATAGGTTTTGTTAGTATACGTCTTACCAGCACATAATATATTTTAGGCTAGTTTAAGTTAAAATGCTAAGAGTTAGTTGCCTCTAAATCATGATGATGATCACACTGTGGACCACATTGCTGTGCATTGCTACCCATTGACTCAACAAAGGTAGAAATAATCCACTTATCATCAGATAGCGGCATGAGTCCAGAGTGTGGATGTGTCCAGCTCGCAGGGAACACCGCAACGCGACCAGCGACTGCATCAATAATTAGATCATGAGCAGGGAAACCAGTACCACCACCATCCACAATAGTGTTTAGGTAGACAATAACTCCGAGCGTTCTTCTGGCGGGGATGCCCGTCCAGGGCGCTCCGTCTATATGCTCATTATAGAACCCAATATTTTTAGGATATTTTTGAATTTGATAACCAGTGTCATTCGTCATACAAACACTACCGTTTGTTGAATTTGATAATTGAGGAGTGACGTTCTTATATAAGTTTAAGACTTCCCATAATTTATCAAAAACTCTTTTATCGAATTCCTGCGATTTATTTTGCGGAACTCCCGATGTTTGCTCTAAATACCAATCGTATGATACTTTTGTATCTAACTTTATACCGCCCATAGTTTTTCCTTGAAAAGACAAATCTTTATTCTCTTCACAAAAACTAATTATATTAGAACAAAACTTTTCACTAAATACACCATCAACATAAGCAATACCAGATGAACGACCTACTGGCCATACCAATGGCCGGTCATACATTCGTGGAATTGTGTCGCCTAGTATCTCATTCGTTGTCATGCTTCTTTTTTTCTTTACGATATAAGGGTGCTGGCTTAACATTTACAAGCTTCGGTCCCCGACCCATGCCTTTTGCATTTACATATTTATAGTAAGTTTCATCACCAAATTTAATATTTTTAATAGCAGGATTTCTTTTGAAGGGAATAACATGAGCAATTGGCTCACCGTATTCAATAGTAAAAGGATCCTCTCCACGTAAATTAAGAACAATATTCATATGGTGATAGTAATCAGTATTAACCACGCCTGGTACAACATCATAGTTTGGATTTGGCTCATGATGAATACCCTGTATCATGCAGGACCATCCTTTTGGCGTAATAAAGCTATAAGGATTGACCAACTTAGGATATGGTGAATCTTGAATTCTTCTGGAGTCGGTCATCGGACATGAGCCGGTAGATGCAAATGGGAATGGATCGCTAATGAATTGCTTCGGAGAAAACTCAAGTTGACCTATCTCTACTTCCCAGCCGCCCAGATCTGGTCTTGGATAGAACGAAAAATTTGTCCATGCCGGTATAATGAACCCCATGCTTAGGTAGTCTTCTACACCAGCACATCGACGTATCCCCTCTTTTGGCGAATGCCTAAACCATTCCGGCAAATTCTTGCCCCCTGCAAGAAAAGGCTTGTCATCTTCGACTAAGCGATTGTCAAGAGGGACTATTAAAACCTCGCCCTCCTTTACCGAGTTTTTAATTTTTTTATATATATTTTTAGGTTTATTAGTAAATTTCATTTAAAGCCTCCATATGGTCTATTAATCTTTGACTAGCTCTTTCTTCTTCAAACTTTTTAACATCTTGATCAACCTTTTTTTCTAAACCAAGATTTTTTATAGCATTATCTATATTAGATGTATTAATTAAATTCATTCCTTGAGCAACATGTAGGAGATGTGCAATCTGGAACATTTCGCCGGAGTTTCGTGAAATAAAATCTCTATGCAGGGTTGTTTCTTGCCAGAGATCAAGCAACTCCTGTAGTGAGTCATTTATTTTTGCATTTCGAGCATCACGCCAGAACTGTGTGTCGTCCCGATCAGACATGTAATGTAGTCTTATCATAATAAGAATATTATCCATCATTATATTAAATTTCTTATTATAACTTCTTTGAGATGCAGAATGCCAATGCTCATAAGATGCTAAATACGGAACTAACACAAATAATGATTGTATTGTACTACCTATTGAAGTAGCCTCCAGTGGTTCAACAAATGAACTTGATAATCCAACAGCAACGCAATTCTTTACCCAAGGATCACTAACATGACCTGGGTCAAACTTAAATGATCTAGCGGGCGTAACATCAAACCCCATATATTCAGATACTTCTTTAATAGCATCATCATCAGATATATGATTTGATGAGTACACATACCCATTACCTCGCCTTTGTTGGGTTGGAATCTCCCACACCCAGCCCGACGACAAAGCAACAGCTCTTGTATATGTCTTCACCTTTCCACTTGGGTCTTTTTCAGTAGGAAATGCAAAAGTGGAATTAGGCAATAAATAATCACTAAAAGATTTCCATTTCACATCAGAGACAGCGTTTAGTAAAACACGATTAAAGCCAGTTGAATCAATCCAAAATTCCGCATCTACTGATGATTGATTATCAAGATCGACTGATTCGATCCTGCCATCTTCGCTGTTTAAATTAACATTTATTATCTTGGAATCAATAAACTTAACACCCCTTCGCGAGGCGAGTTTGCATAAAAATTTATTTAAAAGAAATGTATCAAAATGGAATTGATTAGTAGCATTATGTCTATGATCAAAACTAATTTTATCTAGAAATAAACCCTTGCTTACTGTATGATTAGTCAATAGTTTTTCATCAGCGATCATCTTCATATATGCGGGGAAAAGCCCCCAGGCATAGATTCTTTCGTCCCCCTGAACGCTATGAAAATAGTCTGGAAACTTATTTGACCAGTTCTCAAATCTAATTCCGTACTTATGAGTCGCTTGAGTCTCTGCCAGCAACGAGAGCAAGGGTATATCACATTTATTCATGAAATCTCTCCAGTGCTCGGTGCTTCCTTCACCAACACCAATTATTCCGATTTCAGAAGATGAGACAACTGTGACGCTTGAAAAGGGGAATGCTTTTTTCAAAAAGATTGCCGAAAGCAGGCCGGCTGTTCCGCTACCTGCTATGCAAAAAGACAATGGGGACTTCAAAAAACTCTCCTCTCACGGAATAGTATATCAAATATTCTTGATGAAAAGAGTGAAAGAAATATACCCCTGCATATGGAACGCAGAGAAATCACCTCTAGCATTAATTTTGTCATGAACAGATTGTGCAAATGTAGATGTATAATCTAAATTATATAATTCCGATCCATTCGAGGCATTTGTCAAAACAAGCAAACCACCAGGCTTTACTGACCCAACTACTGAGTCAAATAAGTCATCATCAACTAAGTGCCATATGCCTACTTCCGCAAAGTCTACTGGAGGCATATTATTTTTAATATCACCCCAGCTAAGATTTACAATATTTGCAATATTCGGATCAGAATTAACTTTATTGTAAACACCATTTGAAGTAACATTCCCAACATACAAAGTAGTTAAATAATTTGAAGCATCAATAACTTCATTAAAAGAACTTAAAATAAAACCTGTCTGAGCGTTTATCAGCCGACACAGCATGTGTGGGAAGCATCCAGCAGACCAGAACATTGGGGCAAATATCGATGCCCCTTGGTTTCCAGAAACACCAAATGATTGATAATCAGTACCCTTAGCGGCAGATTCTTTAGCAGTAGCAGAAATGGACTCAACAAATTCAACCATTTGTTGACAAACAGAAACGTAATCATCGTAGGCAGGGATTTCCGATGGGTGCGGGAGAATCATGTTCTCTTTGCTTGCTTTACCTATGCCGCTATATAGTTTTGACATTTTACACTCCAAATCCAAAAATTACAGAAAAGCAAATTAAATTACCTAATTCAATAATTGCTTTTCTTTGCTCTGCTTCATCAAAAGTAACCATTATAGAATTTCTAACTAAATCATAATTAGATTCAGTTATCAACTGTGGATCAAGACCAGCAAGTGTTGTTATATAGTAACAACGCTGTGTGTAGTAATCTCTTTGATCTTGTTCATCGTAAGGTATCATAATTCCTCGCTAACAAAAACACTGTCAATCATGACGCAACCGGAATTCTCAGTAACTTGATTCTCAAGCCATGATTGGAGGTGCAAGCCAGCCTCAGCGCCAACTGGATATCCCCTTTCTCGCTCAATCATTTCTATATAATTTGCAACTTCTTCTTCCGGTGTCATATTCATCCAAGAGCAGTGATTTTACTATCAATTATAGAAATTGATGCACAAATCTTTTCAATTCTTAACTGTTCCGACGCAGCCAATCCGACAATTTCTGCGGGATTAGCGGTATCAAAAGAATCGGGATCCTCTCCGTGCCTAAGCAAAATTAATGCCAGTTCACCAATAAGTGTTTCTTTTGATGTATTCAATATTTCTCGCTGTCTTTCAGTCGCTAAATTACTAAAAAGAGCCATTATTCCTCCTTACTACTCATTAATTATAACATATGTTGTGCCAGAACCACCAGAGGTTCCGGTCGTACCAGCAGTTGTTTGGTATGTTATACCAGTAGGTTCACTATCGCTAATTAATATTATTGCTCCACCACCACCGCCATTGCCATCTCCACCAGTACCACCCGTAACAGCAGGCGCAGCAGCCCCACCAGCCCCACCAGCACCACCGGCATAATGAGCAGCAAGATTGCATATATGACTAGCATGAGTCGCATTATAATTACCATTACATACTGTGTGGTGAGCATTTGATCTTGTATGACCAGTCACTGTATGGTAATTAGTCTGAGATGCGGTCCCATGATTTACACAATCCCCTGTATTCGGGTGGTATCCAGTACATACTGTGTGGTAGTTTGTTTGAGAAGCATAATGTGTAACTGTATGGTGAGCATGTGATTGTGTATGTCCAACAGCATTACAGTTTGATGTATTCACAGGAGATGTATGCGAATTACAACCGTCAATATTTGTGTTGCCCGTCTGACCGGCGTTTACAGTCAAATCAGGAGCATCATTGCCTGCTGTACCAGCAGTACCTGGATTTCCAGTAGTACCCGCAGATCCAGCAGTGCCATCGCTACCGTTTGCAACAATAAAAGAATTACTGGAAGTAATATTTTTAGCAACAATCAGAGCAACAGCTCCTCCAAAACCACCAGTTCCACCCGCACCACCAATGCCGTCAGTAGCGCCAGTAGCGCTTCCATCATTACCAGAATAACCTTTACCGCCAACTGCTCCCACAGTATTAGCATTTGTTACAAACTCACCAGGCGACCCTTCTGCACCGGCTTTGCCGGTCCAAGTATCAGAATTTGTATAAGCGGCAGTGTTATCACCAGTCGCACCTAGCGCACCACCGCCTCCACCGCTTAAAACACCAAGAGTGCCATCATCATTGAATCTACAATTAGCAGTTTCTAGAATATCTTCCAGAACCCAAGACGGAGCAGAATTGACTGTTCCACCGCCTCCACCACCGCCAAGAGCATAGTTAACAACAGTACTATTCAAAGTACCAGTAACAGACTGAGTTGTAACAGTAGTTGTAGAATTTGATGCAACAATGTAAGAATCTGTTAGATCAAGAGTATCCTTCACAAAAAGACGATACCCGTTTAAATATAGATAAGAATTATCTAAAGTAAGATTGTCATAGTACATGTCTGATGTTAAAGTTACGGTTGTACTAGTTAAAGTATCGTCACCATCAGTACCCTGTCCATATATAGCATCATTACCTATCCGCTGTGCTATAGACGATCCAAACTTTGAAATATTGCTCATATCACACCAACTGCATATAATTGACAGTGCCGGATGAACCAGTACCGTTACCAGCAACACTTGTGCTGACATTTGATGGCAGAGTCGCGCCAGATGAAACGATCAAAATAACTCCACCGCCAGCATTGTCTGCACCACCATCTGCACGAAATGTAGCGTTAGTAACGGAAGCAGTAGATGCTATATAACGAGCAGCACATATAATTACACCACCACCAACGCCAGTAGACCCGCCAGCGCCACCGCGAAGATATGTTGGTCCACCAGATGCAGTAATTGAATACCCCCTGACAGCCTGGTGTGGTTGCTTAAAGTAGTTTGCACCACCTAAAGCACTTGTTGGTACTGTTGCTGTATACGTGCCAGAAGAACCATTACCGCCAAGACTATGGGTAACGCTTGTTTGAGAAGCACCACCCTGTTGAATTGAGCCAGTGGTAGACCATCCAGTATTTGCGGGCCAACCAATAACTGATGCATCACCAAGTGTAAGTATGTTTTTAACAAAAATACGATAACCATTAGGTTGTAAACTCACGTTATCATTAATTGTTAAATTATAACAATATACATCTCTATCAAGAGAATAGATACTAGAACTTGGCGAAAAACCAAGCACAGTTGACGAGCCATCAAAAACGACCGAACCATCATCTCCAGTGCCATAAACAGCATCTGGCGCATCAAGAAACTCTGCTAATGAATTACTGCCATACCTATTTACAGAACTCATTATGTCTCCTCAATACCAACCACCGTTATATTGACAGAAGTTGCAGAAGAGCAAAATGCTGTAATTTGATCGCTATTAGTAGCACTAGCAGCAGAGCCGTTATTGACTAGTACAATATCGCAATCAAAAACAATAGTCTCATTAGCCGCAACATTCATACTACTAATCACATCATGCGTATTAGCCTCTGCAACACCAAGAGGCTTCAGACGAACAGTAACCGTTTTGGCTGAAGCAGTTGTATTCGTTAATATAATCTGCTTAACTAGCGCAGTTGTATATTGTGGAACAGTGTAATAATCTGTAGTTGAAGCTGTTAACTGCGAGGGGCCGACGAGTCTTTTCTTAACAGAATAAACTTCTTTCCCAGGAGAAACGCTTGTATTAATAAGATTAGGCATATTCGACTCCTGATATTGTAAATGTTATATCACTTGCACTAGATGAAACGTATAATGCACTATTGGCAGGCAACACAACAGAAGTATTATAGTACATAACATCGTTCTTGATTATTAAAGCATCTTTAATAATTGCATTATCCGCAGCGGCACTCGCTCCATCAACAAGGATATGAATAGAAGCAGTAGCATTTGATGCACTGCTAGTATTACAAATATTTATTGATTTAATTATAGAATACAAACCAACCGTATTCGCAACTGAATATACGCTTGATCCAGTACTGTTACCCTGATACATTAATTTGGGTGTTAAATTTGCCATCAGCTAGCCTCCATCCAATGTAAAATTTGATTATTATAAGTTGTTGAATTCATATCCTGAATTGTTGTAGCATCCAGAACATGATCAACAAGAGCACCCGCGCTATGCGAGCCAGCAGGTGTTCCATCATAACCTCTTTGACTTACAGTAATTGTATTGGATGTTCTAGATGAGCAAAGAAGCTTTTCTTCAGATAAATTACCACGATCTAAAACAATTACAAAACTATTTCCAGAAGAACCATCTGGGAAAGTAGAGCCATCAGATACAGATATCGTTGTTGCTGTATTTGAAATAGAAGAAGACAATGTAGTTGAAACAACGTTACCAAGAATTTCTCTTCTCTCCATCTCTACCTCTTCCTGTTAGTCAATGCTAATGTCAAGGTCACCAGTTGCAATTCTTAATGTGTCACCAGCATCAAGAGATTTATTTGCAGTTAAAGTGCCATGAACCAATAGATTGCCGCCTGTTGATGCATCATGTATTCCAATAGCAACGACTGTACAAGCTGGCATATCTGCAAAATCTAAATTAGAATCATTCTGTGTCGCACCGCTAGACGCAGCATCAAAGGTTGCTGCTTGACGAGCATAGGAACCGCCAGTAACCTCAGTTCCAGCAGTTGAATCAGTAGGCGCTACAGTATACAAGGCAACATAAACAGATGCCGGTGCAGTATACGAAGTTGTTCCAAGAAAATGATCCAGTAATTTATTTTCTAAATAATCACTAAGATTACCTGCCATTAGTTATTCTCCTTATAATAATCTTCAAGTTCCAACTGAGTTGGTAACCTGAAGTTATCTAAACCTAACAGATGATCTGCTTCATCTATATCAAGTTCATAAATTCTATTCTCTCTAGTAAATCTAAAACCAGACTTTGTTACATAAGCGGACCCACTATCAAAGTAAACGAACTTTTTACCAGACTTTGCTTTTGCAACTTTTCTTTTAGGATTTTCATCACTATCAGTTTTAACAACTTTTTCTTTAGGAGCAGCCGGCTTAGATGCTTTCTTAGCAGGAGCAGGCGCTACGTGTTCTGATTTAATAACATTTTCACTCATACCAATCAATATTATCATAAAATCATTTATAAAACACCAAGGGCCGGATTTTTTGTCCGGCCCTTGGCATTCTTAAGTTGTAACTACAACAGCCCTAAGATCAGAGCGAACGCAGTTTCACGTTCTTGGCAATCACATACGAATCAGCATTCTCAATGTTCGAAGCAACTCGCATATACTGCGTGTACTGAATGGTGTCGGTCTTCGGCTGGAACTGACGGTACACCGTGATGTCACGATGCAGACCAACAATTCTGTTGTTGGGCTGAGTCAGCTCAACATAGCCGTGCGAACCAGCAGCACCAGAGTAGTCTCCGGTCACGGTCTCAGGCATCAACGGAACCTCAACCAGCGGGATACCAAACGGAGCCAGACCGGTTGCACCTGCACCACCATTGGCGCGCATAGCGCCAGTGAGGAATGCGGCATCACCGACCGTGGAACCGGGCGACGGAGCGCCAGCGGTAGCCTCAGTAGCAGAGTTCGGGTTCGAGAGGCTAAAGATAGCATCCTGAACAACGCCAGAGCCAGTGAAGAACTTCAGTTCATTACGACGCTGCAAGTACTTCGTCGGCAAGTTACGGAGAACACGATCAAACGTAGCTCTCGAAACATTGTTACCGCCCTCATCGACGGTCGTACCGCTAGCAAGAGCCAACTTCACGAAACCATCAAGAGCCTTCAACAGAGTGTTGGCCGAAGAGGTGTTACCATTGATAAGGAGATCATCCATATCATTGGCGGTCTGACGAGCCATCACCTGAGCAATATGATCCTCAAGCGACGGGCCTTCGATGTTGTCCTCAAGGGACTCAGTGCTGATCTCCCAATCCAGGCGCAGTTTAACGCTCGAAAGCGAAACCTTGCTGAAGGTAACAGCGGCATTCGAGCCAGAATCGGTAGCCTCGGTTGCCTTAGCCAGCAGGCGAGTACCCACCGACAACTTGTCGATATCCATCGACGGGGTGCGCATACGAACGACGCGCGAGTTCTGCATGAGCACAGACTGATCGATCACGAAATCAAGGAAACGATTTGCCTGCTCAGCATTGAGAAGTCCACCAGAAGCGTTACCGACAACGCTAGTGGTCACTTCGTTAGCCTTTGCTAAAATATCTTCTTGAGTAGCCATTTTTTTATAATCCTCCTAAAATCACGACTTGTAGCCAAGGGACTTAACCAGACCCTCCGGCAAGTAAATGTTTCCCCAGAACGACTTGTCAGACTTCCTCAGCTCTTCGCCTTCAGCATCATCGTCGTCTTCTGGATCTACGCTCTTCTTAATTGCACCAGCCGAAGCAAAAGCATCAACCTTCTCGGCCTGCTCAGCAACAGCATTCTCAGCCGAAGCAAGCTTCTCAGCAAGTTCAGCATTCTTTTCTTCAATTCCCTTGGTCAGGTCATCAATCTTAGCGGTAACACTGGCCTCAACCTCTTCTTTTAAAGAAGCGGCAAAATCGGTGAGCCTCTGATCGATAACACTTCCGAGGGCTTCCTTAAGGATGTCAATATCCATATCTTCCTCCAGTGTGTTATTTTCCGCTTCAACAATTTCGGTTGAAGCAATTACTTCGGTTTCATCAGACTTAGAAATTTCTTCATCTGGAACCAACCAATTGATGAATCTCTTCATCAAAGAAAGTCTACTATCTTCAGATGAATCCACAGTATTCACCCTACCATAATTATCATCATTTTGCAAATTATCAATAGTAATTTCATCAAGCATATCTGATTTAATAATTTCTTCCATCAGTTCAAGCTCCTTTATATTATCATATTCTTCACAGCTATTGCATCCACATGAACAAGTTTTTTCAAATTCAATAAGATCAGATTTCGATGTGCAATTATCTAACTGACGGACCTTTGATCTGGCCCAAACCCAACCGGGAGTGCCACCCCAAAGATTCCATGCAATGCGACCATTTGACGGATAACCATCATCGCCAGGATCAGCCCCTGTTGCTCTTAAATCAACAGCATGACGAGGAAAATACCTAGCGACTTTTCTAACAAATTCAGGGCTGACAGATCCACCGGCAGCAAGGCGGCGAGCAGAGCTCAAGCCGACACTTGTACCACCACGACCATGCTCTTTTCGCTGATCAAGGCCAACCCTTGCCATTCTCTGGACCGACTCAGGGATAGTAAGATTTATATCACCACAAGCGATTTTAAGAATATAGTCAAGATTACCGTCATCAGCCATCTTAACAATATCAATAACTGCATTTTGATTTGCAGGATTATCCACTAAACTTAACTCACCAAGTTCGTATTTTTTAATAATAGAAGCAGGTCGGCCTCTGAACATTTTCTTTGAATCAATTTCTCTTTCAAGAATTCGACCACCAATAGAGAATGAACGCAGAGTCCCATCTAACACTTTTTCCCAAGTATCTTGAGCGCCTTTGGAAATATAAGCCTCAACTTTCATTGCATTATATTCCTGGCCATCGTCGCCTTTAATTTTGACAGGCTCATACTTGATCGCCTTGCCAACGGCAATGGGGGAATGCATTTCACGAATGTTTCCCGCCCATGAACTAAATGCCTCTATTGAGGCGTTAAAATCAACGATATCACCAGATTTATCAATATTGTCAGCAGTAGCAATACCAATGACAATACGCTCTTCCCTCTTGATCATATCGATTGGAAATGTAAGATTTAATTTTTCCATAGTAAATATAAGAATACCACAAAATTTATATAATATAAACTATATGCTCATCCAAAGCAACACATCTGAGTCAGAGGGTCCAGAGGGTGAGGCTGCTTGTCCGGCTTCAAAATAAGATATATTGTCAAGATGATCTTTAAAAAAGATTTTTCCATCTCTATAATTTATGGCTAATTCACCATGAACAAGGCTATTAGCAGACGGAGTGCTATTAGCCGTTCCTGAATTTTTAATTTTTATAGTATTAGCCATAATAAACCTTTATATATCAGTATGTACCGCCATCAATTGTGACACCATCAATAGAACCGCCAGTAATAGAAACATTATTGGAATTCTGAGTAGAGATCGTTCCGAGTCCAAGATTGGTCCTGGCTGTGCCGGCATCAGTTGCACCTGTACCACCATACGCCACACCAACAGCAGTACCCTGCCAAACACCTGTAGAAATAGTGCCAAGAGAAGTGAGGCTTGAGTTAACAACTCCAGATCCAAGAGTTGTGCTATTAAGCACGCTTGTTGCGGCAATATAATATTCTTTGCCGGAAGCAATATTGAAGTGCTCAGAAGATGTCCAAGCATCGGTAGCGTCAACCCAGTTAAATGTTTTATCTGTTGTACCCTTAAGAGTAAGTCCACCACCGTCAGCGGTAGCATCGCTAGGCGAGGCAGTTGAGCCAAGTTCAATATTTTTGTCATCAACGGTCAAAGTGGTTGAATTGACAGTTGTTGTGCTACCATTAACAATAAGATCTCCAGTAACTGTTAGGCTATTGCCAATAGTTACATCGTCTGGGAGGCTGATTGTGACATCACCGGATGCCCCGCTGACTGTGACTTCGTTGGCAGTTCCTGTTAACGAAACAACACCACTGTTATTGATAGTAATTGTATCAGTAGCCCCAACCGTTGTGGTAATACCAGTACCACCAGAGAATGTTATTGTGTCACTCCCAGTAGTTATGGTTTGAGCAGTACCGGAATCAGCAGTGATATCAAAAGTGCCAGCTACACCAGATACAGCGGTATCAACATAGGCCGTTGTAGCAACAGAAGTAGAGTTATCACCGGAACTTTTTGTAGTGGCAGTAGCAGAAGATCCAAGAGAAACTGTCCCAGAAAAAGTTTTATTACCAGTTATAGTCTGAGTGCTGGTCAACGTAGCGAATGCGCCAGTACCACCAATAGTAATTACAGTATTGGCATCACCATTTACATCAGTTCCAGTACCATAATAAAGAATATTATCTACTTCATTAAATGCAAGTTCTGCATTTTTAAGACTTGACGGAGCACCAGCATCACCGGTAGCCCTTCTTTTAATACGAATTGTATTAGACATTAAAAGTTACCTCCATTAAATAGCGCTCCAGTTGTTGGATGCACATGATCAGCTCTCGCTGCAAAGAGACTTACACCGGCAGAACCAACATTAGCCAGTTCTTGTGGAATATCATCACTTAAGTTTACATAAGTTGGCATGCTAATAGTTGCAGGTGTAGCAACAAGAATGCTTGATGCAGAATTTGAAACATTTAAAACAGTAGATTCACCAGAAGCAACGCTTATAATAGTAGAATCACCGCTAGTCACCCTAACAGTAGTCACTTCACCACTCATCTTGTTATATCTCCAGTAATAGTTGCATTGCCAGTCATAAGAGTTAAAACATTACTACCATTAGTTTCTTGAAGATCGTATTTATAAACGCCAGACTGTAGTTCACTAGTTTGAGCACTTGTCAAACTAATTTGTAAAACACCATTAGCAGCATCAGTGATAGTCGAAGTAAATGAAATAACCGAATCCGAGGCTCCAGAGCTTCTTTTTATCTGCGCAACATAAGTTCTATCCGAAATGTCAATAGCAGTATTAGAAGAATCTCTAATAGAGATCTCATGCGTGTAAGTATCACCTTTGTATATTGAAATGTTTCTAGTAGCAGCCATAAATCCTCTAATAAGATTTTATCAGAAATTATGCTACAGCATAAACTGCAACTGTTGAACTACCTGTAATAACTTCAATCTTAGTGTAGTCACCTGGGACACAAACATAGTTATGAACGTGACCCTGCGAATCGGGAATCCACACAGAATGAGGACCACCATTAAGTTTTACCTCAACCCAATGGTTCGTATCAACATTTGCGATATAAACAGCACTTGTATGACCAGGCAATTGGATTTCACCATCACCATCCGTCAAAGCGCCATTGCTATAAACAATACCCATACTCATTATTAAACCTCCGTATTACGGCCAGCATCTTGTTCCTGACCTCTTTCAGCTCTATCACCTGTAGCATTAGCATCGCTAGCGCCAGCAGGCGTATCAGATCTCGCCTTAGGCGGAGCCGATGATTGATTATTACTATTCATCGGTGGAGCGCCTGGGCCTTCTTTCTTAATCTTGGTGGGGAAAGGAAGAACAACATCGCCATCCTCTCTTTCCGGCAAACCAAGTTCACCTCTAACCTCGTTTGGACTAACAACCTCAGTTCGCAGATATCTATCATAGATACGAGACTGGATGTCCTCATCAACAAGATCAATTCTCTTGAATCTCATATATACAAGATCAGTAAACTCTTGAATAATTTTATTCATTTTCTTTTCAATAACAGCCTGATCTGGGCCAATAACCTGAGTCTTGAATGTCTTATCGGCATCTCTAGAGACCGCTAAGTTGGCGTTATCATACACGCCAACCTTAGGGGCAGGAACTCGGTTAGCAACCAATATCTCATCTCGGTTAGACTTTCTATATTTATCAAAAGAAGCATCTTGAACATTAGCTTCTAATTTTTCAAACTTGATGTCGGCATCTGAACCGATGGAAGAGGGAATAGGGATAACAAGAGTCCCGTGATTCCTGCCCTTCACTTCATTTCTAAAATAATTAACAAGTTCCTGCTTAGACTTAGCGCTAAGTTTTGCACCCTTCAAGATAATTGCATATCTAGGAATTGCTTTATTTTCAAAATAGTCAATGTTGTACTCTTTAGCATATTTATCGCCAACAATTGCTGCGGCCGCAGAAACAGCAGCAGGAATACCGTAATATGTGTTATTAGGTGAGTAGGTTTTAAAATGAATTAGTTCATTAGGATTAGAATCTGCATTGATCGGATCTGGGGTTTCATCATCTTGGAAGTTTCTGAAGAAGACAGCCTGAATTTTGTTACTCTTTGCAATCTGAACATAACCATCCCTCTTTCTACGAACTCTAACCAAAGTTGCTGGGACATGGCCAATATATCCAATCTTTCCAGAATTGGTTCTACCTATCTCAAGATAACCATTACCGACCGTCATAACATCAAGCCAGACACGAATCATGGTCTCAAGGAAGGTTTCCTCATCATTCAAATTTTCAAAAATCTCATCAAGTTTTTCTTTTTCATTCTGAATATTTTTTCTTACACGACTTAAACGATCAGGATTACTAGCGGCTTTTTCTAGCATTCTTCTAGATTTAGTTGTTTCAATGAACTCATAGCCAAGACCAACAGTATTCATAACTCTGGCATTCACCGACGAGTTATGGATTGCACTCTGATCATACAAATTGGCCAAAGTATCTTGATCGTAAGGAGGTGTGACAACATCATAAAGAGAATAACCATCAACTTCTTCTGGATCGACGTACTTTGTACCAACAGCATCGGGTTCACCAGTTAACTTTTTCTGAAGACTGTAGAATCTTCTCTTCATTTTATTTGAAAGACTTGCAGTCTTTACTTTCTTAAATGGATCATTATTTTCTATTTTTGATAGAATCTGAAAGTAAGTAAGCTCGTCAATTTCAATGCCGTCTTCTACTTCTTCAATATGACTTGTTCCCATTATTTCATACCTCTCACAGCGGCTTCAATAGCATCTTCATAAGGATCTGGTGTGTATCCATCGGCAAGTCTCGCTTTTTGATCATCCAACTCAGACTCAGTTACTTTTCTTGCACCATGAACCCAGGCAACACGGCCTTCAGTGGATCCAGTCCAGTATTTAGCGGCTTCAGCAACACGCTTTTCAATAGCCTCATCGCCTACAAAGCCTTCAGCCGATAGATATCCATCGCCATCAGAAAGAGGATCACCATCAGGCATTATCCAAATACAGACACCAAAGGCGCGCTCAGGAACCCAAAGCTGCTTATTGACCACAAAATCGTTGCTCATTCAAAATATAATACACTAGATTGAATAAAAAAGCACCATAAATGACAAAAAGTGTACCATCAAGGTACACTTTTCGCCAATCGCACTGTTGATTGTATTACTTGATAGGACAAGCCCCGCCTTCACATTCAAGACTTTCAATAGAAAGACTATTTGAATTATCAATAAAACTATTTACGTCTTTAATTTTATTCTTTTTCTTATTGTACTCTTCTTTTGTAATTTCTTCATATGGAGCAAGAGCAAAGCCATGCTCGCTGTGGAGCAAGAAAGAGACAGACTTGATTTTATTGGAGTAGTTTTTACTTAACCATTGACGAATATCAGGTAGTTCTTCTTTTCTGTAATATACCGTTACACTAACATTATTATCTGCCCACTCGGACTGAGCTTTTACAACCCACTCCATTTGCTGAATTGCCGTAAGATCCTTGGCAAGCGTTGCATGCTCTGGTGTCTCACAAGGAAACTCAACAACACACATCATATGATTTTCCTTGCCATCAAGACCAACATCATAAACAACATTATATCCTTTATCACGGCAATACTGAACTAGAGGATCATTACTGCCCATTCTTACCCGTCGAATGTAGTACTGAGCATACGCAGGATGAATGCCAGGTGTAACACCTGCCAAAAGACTCAGCGTTCCACTAGGCTTTACAGTTGTAAGCTTGATAGAAGGATTAATCCCAGACTGACTGGACCATTCCTTGTCAAACTCCTTAAGCGCTACATAGGCATCAGAAACCCAAGACAACTGCTCATCTGTTGCCTGAAGCCAGCCTGTCACCCCCTGCCCCAGGCGACGATTCCTAGCAATGACATCACGGCTCTTTTTGTACGGATACCAAAGAGTAGTAATTGCCTTCTGCGTCTTGTACAGCAACTTACTTATGTCAACCAGTTCTTCTTTGGAGGAAATATTCGGCAAGAAAATCTCAGCAAGATTACATGGTTCTCCATCTTCAAGACCAATCTCTCCACACGGATTAGTTCCGATCACCTTGCTGTCGTTTACCTTTTCACCAAGACGACCATTCTTTCTAATTAACTTTCTGTTAATCAAACCATACGGCTCGCCGGAACCGTCATATCCCTTCCAGAACTCATCAATCATTTCGTCATAAGAATCAGCAAAGATAGAGTTATTAGAGTTAGCTCTCCAACCAGGAATGTCACCACGACCCCAATTCTTCGCTCTTAAAAATAAAATATCATCTGGATCACCAATAGCAATCTGTGCTGATCTTCGAGCAGAGCCGGCTACAACGATCTTTCCGATGATATTTGCAATATCCAGTGCATCGACAGATCGAATATCTTTCCCAACACGCTTGTCAAGGATATTACAGATATCATTAATGCCTTCAATTAAAACTTCCGGCCCAGATGCAGTACCGCCAAATGTCTTCAGTGGAGCGCCAAACCCTCTAATCAAGACAGTGCTGTAAGAGAAAGATTCACCCGTATCAAAATAACTTGCTAGAACCTTGCCAAGAAGCGCAGACCAGCCCTGGCGAGAGTCAGGAACAATAAAGTCTGCATCATTTGTTCTCTCATGCCTAATAAAATCAACTTTTTTAATCTTAGGCATCTTGTAGACAATAGATCTTTCAACCGAAAAACCTACACCACCACCAACCATCAAGTGGTCCATGAGAAACTGAAAGTCCTCAACCGATGATACGGTTGTCATCCAGCAGTTAACAAGTGAAACACCACTCATTTTTTCAACAAGCGGCGTTCCCAACTGCCAAAGTGATCTACCAGCAAATATTCCTTTCAGATTGAAAATATAATCAAAAAGTCTCTTTGCTTCATCTTCTGTATAGCCAGCGCCGATAGCCTGCGCTCCGTTAATGCACCGACCAATAGTCTCATGCCAGAACTCTTTTCTTCCAAGTTCTTCAATATCTCTAGCATATGTTCTTTTGTAAACAATCTCACCCAGGCCGTTAAAACCCCAGGGTGCTTTTTTGTCAGCATACGAATTAATAAATTCGTCAGATAAAATATTCATTCTTCCTCCTAAAAAACCGGTAAATTCAATCGTATCAACTAGATTGTTTCTGATAAACAAAC
>Ga0222715_10000313_pt1 | contig 48740 bp, 77 predicted proteins | sample C33_9DmetaG_FD_165056 | JGI IMG/M metagenome (GOLD analysis project Ga0222715, IMG submission 165056) | Estuarine water microbial communities from San Francisco Bay, California, United States - C33_9D | ecosystem: Environmental > Aquatic > Marine > Unclassified | place: USA: California...
CCTCACACCTACACAAGATTGGCTTTTCAAGAACAGTAATATCATAATCAAAACAATCCCAAAGTTGCAAAACATCAAGAGGTAATTGGTCCTCAGGATTGATCTCTTCTTTCCATACAAACGCGGAGATCGGTAGTTTGTCATATAGTGCGCCATAATCAGTAAGTAGTGTTTCAAAATATAATGCTTTTGCCTGTGTTGATTTAACGCTGATCCAAATGCCCGGTGTCAAATTACCCCAGCTTGGATGACCTGGTTCTAAATCATATAGATATTCCATCTTAACGTATACGTTCACTGGCGGTAATGGATGTACTAAGAATGCCATATTAGTTTGCCAACGGATTGTTTAAGGCTCTTTGCAGCTTATCATTTAATGCATTATCAAGCTCTCTCATATCTTTTTCAATCATTGCTCGAAGTGATTCTAAGTCACGTTCTACTTTAGTTTCTAAATCATTCATGCGACTGTTGTTCGAGTTCCTTAGACTATTTGCTTTTTCATCATAGTCATTAGATAGTGCATCACGCTTGTTTTCAAACCGCTCTTCTGCGTTTTGAACAATTTCTCTAGTTTTTTGTTCGCCTTCACGCAACTTATCCTCTGTGCGATCCACTTGCTTTTCAATGCCAAGTATATCATCTCTAAGACCTGTTTTAATGTCACGGGTATATTCAATGGCCTCGTTAATACGAACCATATTTTCTTCCATTCTAAGAATAACTTTTTCGTTTTCGGCTGCAATAGAATCTACATCAATATTTTCTACAATCTCTTTCATATTTCTATAATCATTGTAAAACTCAAAGCCGCCCCATGCTCCACCACCTAATGTTGATAGTGCTGTGAGCACAACGAACATTTTACCACCTCTAAACGTGGTTCCAGCAAATTCAAATTCAGCCATCTATTAACTCCTAGTTCTCAAACTCAACGCCGCCAGCTTCGTTTAAACGCTTTAACGCTTCTAATTCTTGTTGCAATTTTAAAACTTCTAATCGTTTTTTTCTTAATTCTAATTGGTATAGGCTATTACAGTTAATTCTTTCCTTGGGCTTATCGAGTGGTATAACTATTCTTGCATATAACCCTACATCCTTCTCTTCATTTCCATAATCCGGTTCGCCAAATGGGCTACTATAATTATCAATAACCCCTGTCACTCCAAACTCAAAAGTTGTAGCGCCTCCAATAGAGTTCTTACAATCTAAGTCTCCTGCACGAATACTGTCTTGTCCATATGATTGAGCTGCTCCAGGTAAGGATAATCCAATACCGCTATTGTTTGCTAAAGTATATGTAGGCAATAACATAGCCAATATTATAAAATGTTTTTTCATTCTTTAAACCTTTTCACTTTAGAGCATATCCTAGATGATATAATTGTTTTTGTTTCATAAGATTTACGAAGTTTAGATTTAGAACATATGTAAGTCACAATCAATTTATCTTTATCTCTGATAAATAAATCAATGCTAACTGTGCTTAGATAAGGTACTGGAATAACTTTATACGTAGTAACAAATGGAATAGGATTCCAGTCTTTAGTGAATATACCAATTTCGTAATATTCAACATCTTCTCTTTTATTAAAGATAGTAACAGTAGTTGAATGTAGCCCGGTAATATAAGATGGATTTAACTTAGGGTATGTGGGAACCATTTCATGAGCATGCGCTTTCAGACCCACTAATATAGTAGCTAATAACAAAACATAACGTAACATAATTATTCCTTACTTAGCGATGCACTCAGCTTCTACTAATGCCGTATAATTACCTCCAGGAAAAGCTCGAGAGCCGCCTAATGTAGCAACTGATTCTGTTTCAAACCATGTTGATCCAGTGGCAGTCAAGTCATACTTATCTGTCATGCCAAGCTCTTGCTTGCCAGTTTCATATGCACTCATTCCTGTTGCATCTGATACTGTTTTAACGGTCGTGTCTCCGGTCCAAGTTACCGTATCTGGCAATGTTGGACTAGTAGCAAATTCATCGGGCGCAGTAATATTAACATAGTAAGAATTAGCCAATGTAACATCTACTCGGATAACAGCATTATCACCACCAGCAGTTGCCTTTGTACTTAATTCATACGCATTAGGGTTACCATATGTGCCTGAAGTATCGGTTTGAATTACACATCGAGATTGCACGGTACCATTAATTGGTGTATCATTACTTTGTCCACTACCTGTGCTTGCCATAGTCGTAATAGACAGAGCAACCAAGTATGTTTTAATATTAGACATTTAAGTCTCCTTAGTTTATTTTTCGTCTGTTAAGCTATACTGCATTTCTACCATTTGATTATGCAGCAATTGCTGTGCTAGTCCATTACGTAGGCCTCTATTCGAATCGGGTAATTTCGAATCTACTAAAGTTACTGTATCACTATATTCTTTACCTGGTATTTGTTTTGACGCATATAACCTATTTATCTCACCATTCATCGCAGCATTCATTTGGATAATAACTAAATTTTCATTTGCCAATTGAGCCGCTTGTAAAGAGGTCAAAAGTTTCTCAAGTCTGTATTTTCTTTTACGCTCTTCTTCCTCTTCTTCATCATCTTCTCTAGCTTTCTCTCTATTTATCTCATCCTGCTCAATTGTTTTATTGCGTTCCATATTGACGTTCTCATCGTCAAATACATCATACACATCATCTAAACTAACTTCTGGAATATCAGGGATCGGCGCAACGTAACCTGGACAGTTAGGGTCAAATTGAGGATTATAACATGGTGTAACTCTGTAAGTATAAACAACACTTGTATCATATACAGAGCCATTGCCGTCAACATCAATACTGCCGTCTCCCCAAGCTTCTCTAGGCAAGTTTCCTACAGGAACAGCTTTACTAATTCCTGTACCAGCTAAAGATCCAGGTTTCCACTCGTCAGTTTCTCTAAAAATATATCCAGTACCATTTGCATTTTTATTTTGCACATGAACTGTAACCCACTCACCAGTTTCTTTTTGAATTTTGTAGCTGTATATTACATTTTGAATATCTAATCCAGGTGGATTAGGCAATACGCTAGGCATAGACCAAGCCAAAGACTGGTCTGTAATTGCATTGCCTGTATATCCAAAGTATGGCGCTATGCTCTCAGAGTAAGAGTAACCAGGCCAGCATACCAGCGCCAATAACAGGAGCAGCTTTTTCTGCATCTATAGGTCCCATCAAATTAAGTTCTTCTTCAGTTTCTTCAACGTGGCTTTCCCAACCAAGTTTAGCAGCTTCACCAATTAAACCATTATAAGGGCAAGGAGTTCCAGCATTCATCATTGCGTCAAAGACTTTTGGATCTTGACACATTGTAGATACCGCGGCTACTTTCATTCCCATATCATAAAGAACCTTTGCATTCTTTAATCGTTTACAGTTTTCTTCAGTATATGTACCACCAGCAGAAATACCTAGGATTTGTGTTTGTACTGCTCCAGCCACGCCAATAGTACATAGGTCAGAGTTACTACCTGTGCTAAATTGTGGGGAAATTGCAGATGGTGGTGGTTGCTCAATTGTCGTGGTCATCTGACCACTAGTAGTAATATTAGAGTCTGTACCCGATAATGTACAGACATATCCATCAGGGCATTCAACTGCATCTTGAGCAAAACTTGTTTGTGCAAAAAATACACAAATTATTAATACTAAAATTCCAAATAACTTATCTATCATATTATACTCCATTTCAGCTCTATTTATAACAATTAAAATTTTATACTGCTTCAACACAAATAGCTTGCTGGCCAGGATCAAAGTACCCATAACGGTTAGTTAATTCTTTGCCTAGAGCTTCTCTGGCTTGAAAGCATTTTACCATAGTACTATGCTTACTATGTTCTTCTACATAAGGCTTAGCATCGTACATATAGACAAATAACAAAACCCACATTACAGATCTTCTTTCTTTTTATCCCAGGGCTGACGGCCTCCATAAGGTTCCCACTCGGCTCCAGCAATAATTAAGCATGACATTATAGGGCCATTATCATTTGGAAAAGACAGCACAAATGCAAGTGTGCCGGTATCTTGATTTAAAAATATCTGGGCGCCTGATGTAAAGTTTTTACCATCTTTAGAAGCAATCGTACCAGTACCTTGAAGCAATAATGCATTTTTATATTGTAGCATTATCCTCATCACTTCAGGTGCTGGATCGCATGGTACATTTATTTGTATTGTATCAGCATGCGCTGGAACACAAGCAGAAACGAATCCTAAGGCCAATAATAGTTTCTTCATAGTATAGTCCTTTCTCATAAAAAAAGAGGGGCTAACCATGGCCCCTCGCGCACTTATTAAGTAGTGACCCTATAACTTTTATTTATACGCATTAGAAGGCAAAGGTAGCACCTACTTTAGTCGAAACATTATCAGATGCGTCGACATCCCATGTTGTTTCACCAAACAACTCAACTCCACCAAATACTTCATATGTTGCACCAAGATTGATCTTTGGATCATCAAACGCATTGCTCAGTTGTAATTCTTCGTTATTGTATACCGGAATGTCCATATCGGCTGTTAGACCAATACCGAACATTGAGTATCCGATTTCAGGAGTAATCTTAACTCCAAAATCATCTACCGCAGCGCCTGCTGCGTCATTGATCGTATATGCTGCTTCTGTTTCTACGCCCCAAGTAATACCGGTTGCTCCGATTTCATTGGCTGAGACTGATGTTGCCGTTACAAGAGCGGCTGCTGCGATTGCTGCAAATTTCATTTCTTTAGTTCCCTTTTAAAATTATCATAATAAGATGCCACTTTTCTGTTGCTAGGTAAGTGGCCAACCCCCTGTGATTATGCCGCTAGGGCAAATCCAGATGGTGCAAAATTATCGTTTGCATTTATGTTTTGTAAACTAGAATACATGTCGATCCTATTTCAGCCCCATCATAAGCACACTTGCGAAGTCTTTTATTATAACCGCGCTTAATCTTCTTACGTTCACCTGGTTTCCAATGATAGTATTTTTTAGATTTCTTGCTTAGAGCATCAAACTCATCGCCGCCTTTCATTTTAATACGTGTCGTCATTATGTTTCCAAATGTGCTTGTGGTGGAGCTGCTCGGTACCGCCCCGAGGTCCATACATCCGTTATTAACGCCTACATTCTATGTATTACTTTATAGCCCTTACTTTGCACATAGCTTTCAACAATGTGCTTATCCTGTGATATAATTATTACAGTTTTATTTTCGTCATAAGCATAATACTTATGCTTCTTTTTCACTATCGTGGATGTAGAGTTGAATGAGGGCATAATGGAGAACTTTCATTAAATCCTTACGGGCGTCATCTCGACTACCTTTTTTTCCATAACGATTTGAATACTTGTCAACGTTTCCCATACAGAAACCGGTGCCATGTCCACGTTCAATAATTACTTCTGTTGATTGAAATTTATTTGTAGCATAATGCCCATCATACGTGGAATCAATATAAGCTTGGAATTCTTCAATCAAGGAGCCTTCATTAAATTTATAATCAATATTTACGTTTCCGATTTTTTCTTTTGCCATATCCAAGTCTCCTCATTACTGCCATACGCTGCTCTTCAGTATATGACGTCCATTCTTTAATTTCATCTATAGTCCGGCCGCAGCCAGTACATGTTCTTAATTCTATACTAATTTTACAGATTTGTACACATGGTGTTACATACATTTTAGTCTAGGCTGTAAAATAAATGATTACCAATTACTTTGGTAAGTTTATATTCTTTTGCCCACCACGGATTTACGTAATTAGCGTGATAAAACTCAGCGCCTTTTGTAGGATCTTCAGTATTGCCAATCATAATATCACGCGCAATTACTTGAGCTTCTTTCCAAGCTCTTTCTTCAGTTGCTGTATGATCTTTAATCATGTGAGTCCAGCTAAATTGCTTCGCTTGATAAACAACTTCGCATATAGTGTTGGGCCAATTTTCATGACTAACTCTATTCATTGTTACATGTGCTACTGCAATTTGACCTTCCCAGCGCTCGCCACGGGCTTCGTGGTAAATGTTGAGTGCCATACATTTGTGCTGTTTAGGATCAACCTCTGGCAACGACATCATTGCTACAAGACCAATTGCTGTTATTGTCGCCATTGTTAGAATACCACTTGCTATGTGAACATATTTGTTATTCATATTTATAACCTTAGGAGACCACTACAGGTTTCATAGTGAGCTTAGCATATTCATTTGTATCGTGTAACCTACGAAAGTAATCTGCAGCTTGCTTATGGGCAAGACCAGTTGCAAACTCTTGTAATTCGTATTTGCCATTTTTAAAATAAAAGGCTTCAATTCTAAAATACTTACTATGCATAGTCATAATCCTTATAATTACAAATCTTTGCTAGCTCATTGACTAGCAATTTACCATAATTAGTAAACAAGATACCTTGCTCCCAAACAAAATGTTCGACATCTTGAAGGTGATAAAAGGTTTCAGTACCTATCATCCACAAAAGAGCGTTAGTGCGATTACCGGCTCCAAGCTCGACGATATCTTTGATGCGAGCTTCGAACTTTTCGATGGCGACTACTTCAGCTGCTTTTTCAGCTTTAGCATTTTCTTCGAGTTGCTCACATAGAGCATCCCAAAGATTTTGCTTCGTTTGTTCGTCAAACGCTAAAAGGTTTTTCATGAAAATTGCAGAAGGGCGAAAGCCATGAACATCTTTATGAAGGTCTGACCAAAGATCGTCTGAGTAAGTGTAGTTCATAATATATTCTCCATCATTTGATATAATTATCTTACACTATTACAAATCAAATGTAAACAAAAAAGTGAGCAGTTAGCTCACTTTTTTTTCACCACTCTCAGCGACTAATTCATCAACTAAGTCTATGATCAGATCAGCTTCCTCTTGCAACATTGGTTCAAGATCTTTGTTATATATGCCTATGACCATTCTATCTTCAATATTTTCACGGTTTACTTTTCCGTTTTTTAAAGGTAGATGCCATTTGTTTAACAAAATATCCATTGCCATAGTTGAATAATCGCTCATTCTCATTCTATGATCTCCATTCCAGTAAATCCTTCTTGAGTCCAGCCACGAGCTTCAGCATGACCACTTATGATATTAGCATAATGACTATGAGGCCACATACCTTCTTTCTGGGCCCATTTCTTCATATCTATCTGCACAGCAATTGATTGCTCACCTTGAACATTATTAGCGTGAATACGCGCGACTTCGTCTGCAGCCATAACAAAGCCATTACGGGTTTTTTGAATCCAGGGTTTCATTATGCAGCCCTCCGAGCAGCCAAGAACTGATCAGCCATATCATTAAAGAACGAATTAAAGTTTTCACCTAAAACCTCTATCCAACCATCTAAGGCCAAATCAGACTCAACATAATTCCATATAACTGTTCCATCCTCAGTCTGGTTAACATAGTTATTAGCAGCTTTGTCGAATGCAACTACAAAGTTTGAATCTCTCATATTGGTATCTCCTTTTGATATATCTATACTACACTATTACAAATCAATTGTAAACAAAAAAGTGAGCAGATGGAGAAAAAAGTGAGCAGATTATAAAAATAATTCTAGTGTATGCGCAGCTCGTTTAACACTATATGTTTGAGTCTTATTGTCTTGAAGAATGTAATCAGCTTCAACGGTTTCAATATTACCACCAAGAAAAGCTTTTACGTTCTCAGCCATATTCATTGCTGTGGTGACTGGAACATTTTGGCAAATCATGTTAAGATTTTTTATTCCGCCTTGAAGCTTAAAGTCCTTAGGCATTTTCATAATATCAAGAGCTTCTCGAGTATTAATGAATCGATCAATGTCAGGATGAACAAGACTTGTTGGCATATGGCCTACAAATGCGCCAATATAATCTTTGCCGATTTCAACACCTTTACGCATAATGTTACCGCCAGATGCTAATTTTTCGTGCATCCGTTTTGCTTTTGGAACTAAACGGTCATACCCATTTTTCTCAGCCCATTTAGCAACAGTATTGTATTTAATACCAGCATGCTCAATAGCATCATATGGATTCATTGTTTTCTTTATCTTCTTTACGTAATCAGTATGGCTAATTCCACCTTCAACTTCTTCCAATACAAACCTGTACAATGGATCGTCTGTTGGTTTAATTTTATTATTAGCCTGCTCAAACATAACATCAAGTTCATTGGTTGCTGATGATCTGATTTGATCTTCAATAGGAAGATGCGGTTTATTATAGTATTGAAATATTGGAACGTGATTACCTTTCCAAAAGAAATAGAAAGTACGATCTCGTATTTGACTTAGTCCGTGTAAGATTGATTTTGTTTTATAGATTGAGAATGTGTATCCGTATTTCTTTGCGAGGCTTCGTAGTTTTGCAACAACTGGCTCTCCCATTTTACTAGCAAGGCGTGGAGCGTTTTCACCCCAGAACACAGTTGGTTGGACGGATTCAAGCACATATTCTGCAGACTTGACCATCCAATCATTAGTATTACTATCACCACTACTAGAAGGACTAAGTGAGCTAAGCCCTGCGCAAGGGCAGACAGTGTTGACCACATCAACGCTCCCAGGTGCACGAGCACCCTCATCAAGAAGAAGATAAGGCACGCTGTAATTATAATAGTGAATAAGCTGGCTGTCATTTGCTTTAAAATCCGAATAAGAAAGAATGTACTCAGGTCTTTTTCCAAAGACCTTTTCCATTGCAATCGTTTCACCGCCAATCAATGGCACAATACTGGCGTATGTTGTCATGTTTAAGTTTTCAAATCTTGATTTCTAACGTGTGCCATAATTGGCCATGTGGGGGCATCAGGTCTAACATCCATATTGTCATCCCAAGGGAAAGAAATAATACAGGTGGTGTCTTTTTGCATAGCCTCAACTTTGTTTGCCCGGTGTTCCATATCTTCTTTCATTGCGACTGAAGAAAGAGATTGCCATGATAAGATATAAACTGCCATTGGATCATCATCAGTAAGTCTATATGGATTTGCATCCCATACTGTAACTTTTACTTTTGAGCGATCAACATTTGCGTATTGATCGCATAAATCTAAAAAGTTACTAACATATAAATTTAATTCTTCGCTATACATTATAATATTCCTTGTACCATTCTGCAAATTTTGCTACGCCTTCTGGAATTGAAGTTGTAGGTTTCCAACCCAATGATTGTAGTTTTGTAGTATCAGACCACGTTTCTTGAGTATCAGCCGGGTGTTTTGGAAGCATTTGCTTATCAGCCTCTTTATCAAAGTTCTTTTCAATTTCAGTAATAAAATCCATTAATTGAACTTGTTCTCCACGACCAATATTATATATTTCAGTTATAACTTCCCTACTGTCCCATGAATTTTTAGTTACAGTTTTAATTCCTTCAACAATGTCATCAACATATGTAAAATCGCGTTTCATATCTCCATAATTAAATACTTCAATTGGAGTTCCTCTTACAATACCTTCAGCAAATTTAAACAATGCCATATCAGGCCGGCCCCAAGGTCCATATACCGTAAAGAAACGAAGACCTGTTGTTTTTGGAATCCCCGATGTCATAAACTGACATTCATTTGTATTTTTAGTATATCCATATGGATTTAGTTGATGGTTCCTAGGTTCGTCTTCTTTCCAAGGCAATGGATTACCAGCCATAGTGCAAGAAGTAGATGCATAAATTACATCTTCGATTTTAGCTCTTTTGCAAAGTTCAATAAGATTTTGTGTGCCGATGATATTATTGTCAATATATTCTCTTGGATGTTCTAGAGAATGTCTAACTCCAGCATGAGCGGCTAAATGAATAACTGTATCTGGTGTATGTTCTTTAAATAAGTCATCCATTTGGCCATAGTTTTTAAGATCAATAGCCCTAACAATTACGCCTGGAGTTTGATCTAACAACTCTTTACGGCGATATTTTAATTCTGAATCGTAATAGAAATCATTAAAGTTATCAAAGCCAAGTACACTATGGCCATCCTCAGCCAAAGACTTTGATAAATGATAACCGATAAATCCGGCTGCGCCGGTAACTACTATTTTAGCCATGAAGAACCTCTGAAATTTCTTGTTGTGTTACGCTTGTATTTAATGGGTGATTTCCAAGCAAGCATGAATATTGATCCATTGCTTTTTGCCATAGCTGGTCATCATCCATTGCTTCTAAATCTGAAGGTGTAAAGTTACAGAATTCTTCTCCATAAATTTTACCTTCTTCTGGATCGCAGTAAGTAATACATTTTGCTTCTGCGCACTGCAATACTCGTGTGCGCCACCAACCTGATCCAACATTATCATATGCGGGCATTAAATTACCCCACACTTTTTGATATTCTTTTACCATTTTATCTTCTGTTAAACGCTCAGATTTATAAGCGCCTCGCTGAGCGCCATAAATTCTAACATCCCATTCCATACTCGTTTTATCTAGCCATTTACGAGTTTTAGTTTGAACAAGGGAACTAAAGATCCAAGCTTTTTCTTTTTCAGATGGATCTGGAATATCAGACTTTGTATCGTCAAAGAAAGCTCTTAAGTCATTTTGATTTATGTCTTCAGACATTCCATAATTATTTAAAAATGATCGACTTAAATGATATGGATTAGGATTAAAAGTATATAGTAAATTTTTATTCCAATCTAATCCAAACTTTTCTACATCCCCGCCTTTATATGTGCACAGCAAAACTTTATTATTTTTTTCTTTTAACATATCAATTGCATCAAGATATGCTGAATTAAAAGACATTACTTTTTCTTTGTTTTTAATTGTAGCATATTGATCTAAAATATGTGTGCGATAAGCTGATGATGGACGCTCTTTTAAAGTTTTACCGTATTGGATAATACCATTATATATGTCTTTTACTTGCCAGTCGTCAAAAGCAAGAATAGCATCAGGTCTTTGAGATAATGCCCAAAGACCATCAAACAATCGTTGGCAAAACCCTTGAGGATTATGTAGAAATACAATCACATGATCGTATTCAGAAATATCCGTTCCGGGTTCAGTGTAAGTTTGAGTAAGTTCAAAGTCCATATCTTCTAGACAGCGAACCAAACCAAAATGGCATAAAATAACGCCAACTCGTTTTCTTAAATAGCCATCATAACGGGTTTGTTCATTATTAAACCCAGTCACTAAAACTTTTTTCTTAGTCATCATTTACCTCAATAAATTCAAATTCAATTCCAGCTTCGCGAAACATCTTTTTAGTCCGTTCAAATGATTCCATCCAATGATCTGGATAGACACCTGCTGGCATTATAACACGTTTTATACCGACTTGTAAAATACCTTTTGCACAATCCGAACAAACAGGTAATCCCCATACGTATAGTGATGCGTTATCTAATGATACGCCATTATATGTAGCATTGTAAATTACGTTCTGCTCAGCATGAACAACATATTGGTATTTAGTAGCTTTATTTATGTACCTATTTTCGCCATCATAAATTCCACGAGGAAAACCATTGTAACCTTGAGCCAAAACTTGGCCTTTAGATCCAATAGCTATTGCTCCAATTTTAGTGGATGGATCTTTAGACCATGTGCTAACTTCTCTAGCAAGTCTAAGATATCGTGAGTCCCATTTATTTGACAAGGTGAAAATGCCTTTCATACACGTGCAAATTTTGGACTTGCCAAATAATATGTCCAGGTTGGATTAAATGGCGTTTGCCACAATTATAATCAAAGCACAGGCTGTTGAGTACATGTCTTTGCCAAGCAAAATCGTTTTTATATCCATAGATAACGTCATTAGATCGCATTTGTACAACCGAATGTAATAGGCCATCACGAATATAATATGTTACAGCATTGGTGCAAATAAAGTCATTCTTACCACTTTCACAAAAATCTATCCAAATAGATGGTCTGTTATATACTAAGGTGGCTCTGCGACCATCTGGATTACTGAGAAGCTCATCTAAAACCATATCGTACTGATTGTAATACTTATCAGAATAAATCAAATGACCATAGTTAGAATTAATCTCGCCGTGGGCATTAGCTGTATATATCCAAGCAGCAGGTGGTTCTTTATTGGTATGAATATCATTAATGTTAGTTGACTTTTTTTCGTACCATTGTATTTCAGCATCTACATATTCTTGATTGACTGTGCCAAAAATGGCCGGTTTATCTGCAATAAAGCTGGCACCAATAAGCTCAATAGTTTTTTGGCCAGTTTTATCAACAGTAAATGCTTCGTCTTTAAGTTCATCAATAAAATATTGACGGACATCTTGTACATTATTCAGTTTCATTATTACGAATCTCACGATTTAGAAAGTCGCGGTCAGGGTTCTGGCCAGGAATTTTACGACGACAGAATGCTACGCCAAAGCTGGCATAGTTAATTAGATCTTTAAATGAGTCTTCCATAGACTCAAAGTTTGGTTGGTACTCAGGGTCATTTTCCATAGCTTCAAGTACTGACCAAAGGCGAAGAGTTTTAGCATTGATAATATCCATGATTGAAGCTACACCACGTGGATAGTAATCAGCTTGGACAATACGTGATTTATCATTTTGATAGTCACGTGATTTTTGCTGTTGCAACTCAGCACATTCTTGTAAAACTTTAAGTGATTCACGCATAATTATACCTCAATTCAATTGGTGACAAAATGGAAGATCTCGACTCTCATCTTCAGAAAGATATTTTTGAGTTAATCGAACTTCAACATTTTTATGAGTACTTACTTCTTCAGTAAGTACGTCGTTGGTTAATGGACAATTGTATTCTATCACATGTTTGGGACATTGTACATAGAAAACTTCAATTCTATCTTTATTTAGTGAATTCATAACATCCCATATTTTACGGTTTGTTGCATCGCCATATACGCCACGACTATATGTTTCAGCGCGTGAAGCAAATCCGGATGCTCCACCTGCTTTGCCTATTTTCATAAGTTCATTATCAACAAACATAAAATAAACAACATCGCCTAAGGCCTTTACATCTTTACGGCGTAGACCTTCAGCTTTAGTGAAAGGCATTCTTCCACCTTCAATTGTAAAATATCCAAGGTAGCTAGCGCGTTTACTTATTTCGCTAAGTGTGCACATTTCTTCACCATTCTTTGTTGACCATTGATATTTGCCTTTCAGCATCTCAGTAAAATTCATTATGAATAATCCCGGATGTAAACGTCATAGTGAGTAGCGTTTTCCCAAGGCGTATCTTTTGCCCACTGAGACAGACGAGGACCACGAGGACGAATACGAAGGCCTTTTGTGGGTTGTTGACCAAAGAAACTCATGCGGCCATAATTTTTACGAGCACGTTTAATATAATCATTTTGTTTAACGAGTATTGATTTAAGATTTGCAATCTCAGGATCATCAAGAGATTTACAAGTAAAACGATAGTCTGATGATGAGCGATTTGTGTAAGTTACATAAGCCATAATATAGTATTCCTTCATTTGATATAATTATCTTACACTATTACGAATCAATTGTAAACAAAAAAGTGAGCAGAAGCCCACTTTATTTTTGTTTTTTATAGCTTAGAATTTTTATCCGAATCTAGATAAATACTGCGCTATTCGTCCAACAAAAGGTAGTAGCATGAGAGCCATAAGTAAGTTCATTCCAGTATGAGCCATTGCAATGCGTAACGTATCGCCTCTTGGCATTCCATCGGAAACAAACAAACCAGCTAACCATATTGTACCTGTCGTACCAATATTAGCACCAAGCACACAAGCAATAGCGGCCGGTAAAGGTAAAGCACCAGAAGCGACTAGCGCAATAATAGCAGTAGTAGATAGTGAAGACGATTGCCACAGCAATGTCATGATTATTCCACCGAAGAACATATAGATTGGACTACCTAGAAACCAGTTAAGGTGTTCCATATTCCCCATAGATTTCATTCCACCTGAGAATGTCTTAAGTCCAATATAAAAAATGACCAGCCCAACAAGGGCTGTTATCACTGGGTTTCCTAGATCCATCTTCTTTACCTTTTTCCAAAGCTTCTTACCTTCGTTTTTCATTAGACGATACTCGGTAGATCGCCATGATTGCCTTCATGAGATGGAGGAGTCCAACCACTAGGCTTTAGCAAATCGGGTAATCCAAAACGATTAGGCCGACCAGGTTTTACACCAGGTTCCTTTGCCATATTAGCTTCGTAAATAGCATTCCATGCTTTATTAGCATCGACACCCATAACATCAAGAGTACCGATAGCAAATACACACATATCAATAAGACCATCAACTACTTCTTCTGCATCAGAATTATTAATAGCGGATAGCGTCTCTTGGTATTCTTCACCAATCATAAGCATACGAAACATGAGATATTTTTGCATTAGATCTTTGTCACCACGATTAGCTTGAAACCAATCATGTACACCAAACTTATCGTGCATATCTTCAATATCATTTACCCAATTATCTGACATATATTTTTTCCTTAATAATTTAGTTTGTTTCCACCAGCCCATCAACTGCTTCCATTATATTACCATCTTTGGAAAGAGTCCAAGAACCATCTTCATTTGGAGACCATTGTATAAAATCTCCGACTTGCCAACCAAGATCTTCCATCATATCATCCGGAAATTCCAAAAACATTTCGCCATCCGAGTCAGCTGAAACTATTATAACATGTTTTTCATCCATATAACATACCTATTTTCTTAACTCCTAATGCCCAATTTTCTGCAGCATCTTCAGCCCATCTTAAAGATTTGCCTTTATGATCTTCACTATAAAACATATTGCCTGTATCATCAAAATATTTTATATAAAAATATTCTTCTTTTAAATCGATGTGAATCTCACAATATTTTCCAGCTTCTACATCTGACCAGTATGTTGAAAGTTTTTTACCCATCATCTTCTTCCACCATCCCTACATGCCGATCATGCTGAGATTTTCGAAGAAGAGTGTGTCCATTTTCCGTGGCATACGCTTCGGCTTCTGCTGTAGTAGCAAAGTATTCTTTAAAAGTTCCAGTGGCACTATCGCCAAACTCTCCTTCAAAAGCAAATGCTACTTTACCTGCTCTACTTAAATCTGGTGTTCCTCTACCCATTTTACCCTCCTGTAAAATCTTGTATGGCCGGATAAATTCGACCAATTGCTTTTCCTATTTCTATGGCTAATTCCATATGTTCTTTTTGTGTACCATTTGCTGAGCGTAATTCAATATAATGAATCCAGCTACGAATAGTACCATTAACATATACCCGAGAGACTGTGTTGCCTTCTGGTAATACTGCTCGCGCTTGCTCTTTAGCAATGCCGTTGTCAATCGCCCAATTGTATGCGGCTTTGGCACAAGCAATAACGTCACCCTGCATCTCTGCCCATCGTTCCTGTAGATCACTGCTGTCATTCTCAATAGAGTTTTGACGGTTCTTTGGATCTTGCAGACGAGCGTCTCGAATTACAAAATTATCATCAAGATCGCGGATGTCAGCATACCGCTGAGAAAACTCTTGAAATGAGAATGATCTATGTCGGAGGAGCTGTCTTGCGATGTCACGGGTTGTTGTGATTTCGATACAGGCTGATGCCATTTCGAATGGTGACCAGTGCTTGTGCTTGATAAGATAGTCGAGTAGCTTTGCAGTTGTTCTGGTGTTAGCTTGGTTTGTCGGATTCGAGACACGGGCACAATACGCGATGAGATCCTGGATGTTGTCGAGTCCCATGATCCCTGGTTCGCCTGAGTGTACGTGGGGAAAAGGTTGTGAGTATGAGATGAGACGTACATGCATTATTTACCTTGACCTCGATATTTTTTATATGAACGCTTTTTGCTTTTGTTCATAGATGATGTTTTAACATTACGACAACCAATGGAAGTCTTTTTTGCATTAGTAAAACCTTTAGGCATAATTTACTCCAATTTAAAATCTTCAAATCTTTTATTTACTTCCGACTTATCAAAGGTCGGAGTATCATCAACTAATCCAGCATCTGGATTATCTACATCGAATAGTCTCATTTTAGATCTATCCACCGCTACAACAAAACGCTTGTTTATATTTGGATCGTTGTATCTATTCTTTAATTGCTTTACCATAATTTGGCCATTTGCTGCTAGTTCTTCATTAGAAATAAGAGCAAACATTAGATCAGCCGTTGCCGGCAAACCAAATGATTCTGAAGTATCTTCCAAACCAACATCCGAATTAGAAAATCCAGATCTAGTTGTTTGTGTAGCTGACATAATTGGCACATCAAATTCCACAGCCAAACCACGAATTTCTTCAGCGATTGCTTTAATATAGCTATAAGAGTTAATTGCTCCACCCATACCTTTCATTCTTGCAGACGCACAAATATTTAGGTAATCTATAAAGATAACTTCAGGAATAAAATTCTTTTTTAGCTTTAATTCATTTAATAGAGCACGAAAATGGTTAGCATGTGCTTGACCAGTTGGATACTCTTTAATAATCAGCTTTCCATTAGTACGACCTGCAATTGTCGATACTTTATTCATAAGCATATCTTTAGAGAGAGTCTCCAACTGATCAATTGGAACATCTAGTAAGTTTGCATCGATTCTTTCCGCAATGCGTTCCTCACTCATTTCCATAGTTATGTATAATACATTTCTACCTTGAGTTAAGGCAGAGGCTGCAACATGACACATAAAGAGAGATTTACCGACACCAGTACCAGCAAGAGCCACGTTGAGAGTTTTGTTTGGAATCCCGCCTTTTGTAATACTATTAAAGCGGTCAAGGTCAAACGGTATTCTTTCTTCTTGCTCATGATAAAAATCGTAGCGATTTGAGACATCTTGTAGATAGTCATGCCCGATGTTTGTATCAAATGAAACTGCTAGGGCTTTTGTAAGAATATCCGGCAAAGCATTTTTAGTAAGACTTTGGTGTTTGCCATCAATAATGGTAATGGATTCCATAATTGCATTATATACGGCTCTGTCTTGGCACCACTTTTCAGTAGTGTCTAATAGCCACTTATCGTCTACCTTTTCATAAGTAAATACATTTGGTATAATTTCTACAGCATGTTGGTACTGTTCGTCATTAAACCTATCTGATTGATCTACTTCAATCTTAAACGATTCCATAGTTGGTAGCCGATTATACTTTGCAACGTACTTTCCAACCTCTTTAAAGAGTTGTCTATACACACCTTCAAAGTATTCGGGTTTGATAAAAGGTAACACTTTACGCATAAACTTTTCGTTAGTAAGAACATTGCGTAAAACTGTTTGTTCAATATTAATATTCATTCTTGAGGGTGACCTATAGCTGATTCTAATATAGATGATAATATCATACCAGCGTGGTTTTGTAAACCAATATTTTCGGTATTTAGTGTATCATCTGGTGTATAGACAATATCAAAATTAAAAGTCATACTGTCTATATCATCATTTACTTTCAGGGCGCCAAATTGAATAACTGTTTCAATAAAGTCGCCCGTCTTGATTCTGACGTTCCAATGCTCTGCATCCTCAATAGGAATTAACTCATAATCTATGTTTTCCTTCATTACTGTCAACACTCCAAGTTTCACTGAATTCATTTGCAATTGATATTTTATGGGATGGATACCCATTAGTTTTTAAGAAATTATCAAAGTCAGGAGTTTTTAGATTAATATGCACAGGCATAGCCTTTGGAAATCCGTAAGAGCTCCCTCCCGGTGGATAAATCATTTTAAATTTAGTCATGCTTCCTCAACAATATCTTCCATGTCCACCAAGGATTGGTGTCCAATACTATATTGTTTATTTAGGAAAGTTTTAAAGTCTGTATTTGCAAAAATTGGCGTCCAAAATTCTTTTTCTAAAGTTTTGTCATGACGAACTTTAGCTCCAACTTCTCCAGTAGCTTGATCAACCGGAGCATACCAACCATTTGAAGGCTTAGTAGCATATCCACCAGCAAGAGCACAATCGAGCAAGCCGGAATATTTGCGAACGCCGCCATCCCAAGACACTGTAATAGGAATCTTAGATTTTTCTTTAACGTAACGACTTTTCTCTACATTAATTACAAAATGATAGCCTTGAATCTCTGTGCCTTTCTTATCTTGCTGGCGACCCAGAATCCAGATGTTATCTGCACTATAGTAAATGCCAGTACCACCACCAACAACTGCCTTGGGAAATAAACCAATCTCCATATACGTATGGTTGACAGCAATGAGAGGAATGTTTTTCATTGTAAGATATGGCGTACTCATGCGAAATAAACCTTTTAAGGCTTTTGCACGTGACATATCTGCAACTGATTTTTCATTGATAGCGTCATCTAATTCTTTCTTAGATGCTAGATTACCGATAGAATCGATTACAATAATTACCTTATCATTTCTATCTATTGCTTCAAGCTGGCCAATTAAATCAAATTTAAGTTCTTCTACATTAGCAATAGGTGTATGCAAGATACGAGATGTATCAATATCAAATTGTTCGAAGTATGATTGTGGCGAACCAAATTCAGAATCATAAAATAGCATCACAGCTTCTGGATATTTTTTAAGATATGCACCAGCCATTAGAAGAGCAAAGGATGTTTTAAAATGTTTTGATGGCCCAGCTAAAACTGTTAAGCCGGGAGCTAACCCTCCGTCTACTGAACCTGAAAGTGCTACGTTTATCATAGGCACATCAGTTGGTGTCATATCTACTTCTGTAAAAAACTTAGAGTCAGCGAGGACTTCAGAGGTTTTGATTTTACTGTTTTTCTTCAGTTTGTCCATAATTGACATTTTGTTCTTTCTCTCTTTCGTCTAATTCGTATTGAGATCTATAATTATTATTAATTCTAATACATTCTTCAATAATTGTAAACCCGTTATCGTAATTAAATAGTGCTGAAGTGTCTTTTGGGAAACATGCTCCGCCATAACCTTGTTTACTATCAAATCCTGGAACCTTAGTATGTGATTGACCAATCCGTGGATCAGATCCAATGGCACGAGAAATCTTATTAAAGTTTACACCTTCTTTTTGAGCTAAGTCATATAGCTGATTGAAGAATGTAACTTTCAGAGATAAGAAATTATTGATGCCATATTTAATTAAACTTGCTTCTTTGTGGCTTACTTTAAATACCGGACAAGGATTACACAAACTATAATTGTCATATAGTTTTTTTACATAACTAGTAGAAAAATCTGAACCGCCTAAGATATGGAAAGGAGGATTTACGAAATCTTCTTTTGCTGATTTCTCAGTTAAAAATTCCGGATTGTAAACTAAAAACTCTGCATTACTATACAAATCAAAAAAGTCTGGAGTAATAGTTGATTTTATAATAATAATCATATTATCTGACAATTTGCTAAGAACATTTCTTACTATAGAATAATCTACAGTGCCGTCCTTGCCCATTGGTGTAGGTACACAAATAAAAGCTACACTATATTTTGTTTGGTCAATATCATCTATTGTTGTTCCATATTTTGGATCAATAATAGTTTTTTCAATATCTGGATGTTGGAAACCATAATCGACAGCCTGACCTACAAAACCATGGCCAATGATTAACATTTTCATTTAGTTTTCTCCGTTTCATAAACTCGTTTACGTAGATCAGATGTAGAAAATCTGTGATCTCTTTTATTATAATAAATTTCAATATTACGCTGGGAACAAATATCCCGCCCAGTAAACTTCATTGATTTATATTCTTGGCCAATGATACGTAAATCTAAATCAAACATTTGTAAAATATCTTTTAGATCTTCTTCAGTTTGATATGGAATAATTTCATCAACATATTTCACGCTTTGCAATTGCATCCAACGCTCAACTAATGTTTGAACTGGTGAGTTTTTGTCTTTTCTATCTGCAGATGGGTCTACTTGTAAAGCACAAATCAAATAATCACAATGTTCTTTTGCTTCACGAAGCATCGAGCAATGACCAGCGTGTAGCAAATCAAATGTAGATGCAGTAAGACCTACTGTCCTTTTAGAATGTTCCATGTTTCTTTCCAATCTTTTACATGATAAACTAATCCGCCATAAATGTGTAGCTTATTATATAGTGAATGATCATTACCACCAAGTTCGCAGTTGTCACCAAAGAAATAAATTTCGTCGTTGCTTATGTCAAAGTCTTTTAAAATTTGAGACTTATCGCCTCCAGGTGGTGTAATATCTATGCCTGTTTCTCCAGCAATTTCAAATTTAATATCTGGATATTTTTTAGACATTTTATCTGCAATAGATGCACGTTCGTTTTTATGCTCATCCCACTGTTTATACATACTACGTTGTTCTAAATTGCATCCTCGACCAACAATTGAAAAATTTACAAGGCCTGGACGCTCATCAAAATGCGTTCCAGTTTTATGGTAAAATTTTGATTCTTTTAAAATAATCTCTAAATCTGCACGAACATTATTTGGCATATCCCAATGGTTAGATCGAATATGTTTATCCTGCTCCCATACGTCATTACCAGAACATTGATATACGCGCTGACAATTATTATAAATCTCAGGCGTTAATTGTTCTATAGTTTTTTCTCGGTCTGAACCAGTAACAATATACACTTCCATATTTGTTACAAACTTTTTAAACCATAATTCAAATTCAGGATCTATACGTTGGCGCGATGGCGTTAGCGTACCATCTACATCAAAAAGATATTTTTGCATTTTATCGATGTCCTATATCGTATGGCGCCCAAGGATAATTACGATCAATTTGAGTATTTTCCTTTGGCGGGCTTAATTCATTGATTCGCTTATAAGCATATTGCAATTGTTCTTGCAATTGATGCACATTATTTTCAAGTAAGTCTATTCTATTGGCCTGTGCCACAATAATCTTTCGATTCTTTTCAGCTTCCATTTCATCTGGTAACATTAAAACACTCCATTTCTGTAAACGTATTCCAGGGCATTATTTGCTTCTTTTTCAATAGCCCTATTTTCATACCATCGACCATGATCATTATCAAAAGCACGACATAGGTCTTCGATTTCTTTTGATGTAATAGGGTAACCTTTTTCTACAGCTTTACCAGCAACAGCAATCATAATTTGATACATTTTGTGATACCAACCAGTATTGTTTATTGTTGTGTAATCTGATGCCAGTTTCTTTGGCCAAAATGGGCAATCATAATAACCGGACCAGCTATACTCAGTATTCTCTAATGAACTTTTACGATGTTCAATTATTTGTTTTCGCCACTCATCTGGGAGACGGTCGAGAAAATTGCCGGAATCTCTTGTATCATCGTATTTATGTCGAGCAAGTAGCTCGTCCACATCAATAGGAATACCAGTATTCCGGAAAATAAAGTTAAAAGCACTACTGTAATTCGCAGGGACATAATACATTCTGCTGAGATCCTTAGTTTGGCGATCTCCGATGCTGTCAAGTTCGGTGTTGAGGGCCCACCAAAAGTGCTTGATTTCATCTTGCTGTATATTTCTATCAAGTCTAAATACAAGCCGGAACTTGGGTAGTTTTTCCAAACTAGAAGCAGTACTATAGCAAATGAAATCCCATAAGCCAAACTTATCGATAAGGGTATCATTCAAATCTCCTTCAGGTGTCCAATCATCAACATCAACAGCGCACCAGCCTGACCAAGCCAATACGTTCTTGTTGGCCCTAGTTGTGCCAATATTATAAACAGCTGGTGATATAAGTTCTGCATCAGTTTTTCCTTCTAATGGTCTTTCAGACAATTTAAAGAAAAACTTTGAAAACTTATCCCATGTTTCAAAATCAAATCTTTTATCTGTTTTATTATCAAATCTACTGGTGAATACAGTCAAAGAATACATTATGCAAAGAATTCCTCCAAGGTTGCTACCGGTTCATGTGTCCAATCCATAGCATCAAGGATTGGCTTTAACGGCTCAATAAACGTCTTCCCAAACATTATATCATAGTTTACATACTGATGTAAACCAAATTCTTTAGGTAAAATCCCAGGAAATGACACAACATTTTCTTTTGTAGGATTCGGGACTTTTAAGTAAATAAACTTGATCTTTTCACCAGTTTTGATTGACTCATAACGTTTAGATAAATTTAATTGTTTAAGCCGGTTGTTATATAGCAGAGATCCACGAACATGAATTGGTGTGCCTTTTGTGTATATCAGTTTGCTATCTTTCCATTTGTTTAGAGCTGTTACACCACGCGGGAATGCTACTGCTTCTGGTGGTAAGCTATTAAACTCTCGTTTAAAATCAGCAATAAATGCTTGAGTTTCAGATTCAGAACTATTTATGATTACTTTAAACACTTCTTTAAATTTATTGCGAACTACTTCAGGAGTAGAAGACTTAATAGCTTCAATACCCATCATTTTGAGTTTGGGCTCGGCGAACTGTACACCTTCAGAGTTATGTACGTTTAGAATATATCTTTTCTTTGCTGTCCATATGCCACGATCAGCAATAACTTCTCGAGCCATTTCCATACGAGGAGTATAGCCATTCATGATAAAGAAAAACTCATCATATGATTTTGCCATAACTTTTTCAAAATGATCTTTACATATTTTATCTAAAAACTTAACAGGATCTTTTGGTTTAAACTTTTCAATAAGAGGACCCATATTGACATAGATAGAATCAGTATCAATCGCAACGATATAATCTTTATTTGCTTTTGTAATATCGTTCATGGCTTTGTTCATACATTGCTCTGCCCACTTGATAACAGTCTGGCCAGTAAGTGTAACAGATTCTGCCAGTGCATTATCAAAATATTTAAAGTACTTATTAGCAAGAGCGCCATATAAAGAGTTAAGCAAGATTTTAATGGCCATCTGATTGTTTTCAGCTTGGTTAATCTTAGAAAGAAGAGATTTATCTTTTGTCTTCTCATATGCAGATTGCGCATCAAGCATTTGGCGTTTAATAGTTGAACGTTCAGCATAGTAGTCAACAATCAATTCGGGAATAATACCTTGGTTTGTCCGGTCATAGGGCACGCCAGATGAGGCGAGAGCATACGTATCACTAACTTGCTTTGTACGATCATGTTCAGAAAGATAATAATCTACACCTTGTGGAAAACGTATAGTGTAATCTTTAACAAGTGTTTCAGGTGAAATGTTTTGTTGAACAATAATATTTGGATATAGAGAATTAAGATCAAATGATACTACCCAGTCATGGGAGCCAACCTGTGGATCTTTTACATAACCACCGGCAATGCTGCCGGGTTTTCCCGCAGCTGCATCACGAGCATCCGCGCCAAGAACTGAGTATGGAACTTTTTTAATCTGATCGACTGGACAAATAACATTCTTACTTAATAGTCGCCGATAGATAATTGATTCCCAAATATTAGTAGTGCCAAATGTATCGTTAATATTGACGCCACCTTTATACGCCATAGTTAAAGCCAAAGAAATAAGGCCCATTTTCTGGTCAATACGATCTACTAGCTGGACGTCTTTAATGTTATAGTCAATAAACTTTTGGTGGTCTTCTTTATACAAAGTATATAGATTACCGTGTTCTTCATATGATAGCTTACGATCGCCAAGAACAACATAACCAATATGATCAAGTTTATAAGATTCTTGAGCACCATATGAGTAACCAAACTTTTGAAATAATTCAAGATAATCTGCCTGTTGGATTCCAACAATTTCATATGCTGGTAAGATCCTTTGCATTTTCTTTACATCACGTGGATTTACCATATTCCAAGGTGAAAGGCGTCTTGCAGCTGTTTCTGAACCAATCAATGTAATACGGTTTACAAGATATGGAATATCAAAGAAACGAGAGTTCCAACCAGTAATTACGTCAGGATAGTTTTTAGTCCAATAGCCAAGAAACTTTGCTAGCAATTCCTCTTCAGAATTGCAATGGTGATATTGAATTTGATCACCATATAAATCAATATCGCACTTGGCTGGATCATACGAATCTAATCCCCAGACCTGGTAGATTGAAGACTTACTAGATTTTAGAGCAATAGAAATAATTGGATAAGCTGCTTCTTCTGGCGTTGGAAACCCGTCGTCTGAAGCCACCTCAATATCAAAGTTTACAACATTAATATGATTAATATTAAAATCAATATTAGTTGGAAATTTTTCTGTAATAAACTGATGAATATAATTTGTTGTGCCAAAGATACTAACATCATTTACATCTTTATATTGCTCAACATATTCTTTAGCGTCGCGCATACTATTAATACCTCTTACAGGTACTAAGTCATGGCCAAACAAAGACTTGATTTCAGACTTGTTTTGAGATGCACGGTATAACGTAGGAGCAAATTTAATTTTATTTTGAATAGAGCTACCGTTAGCGGTATAGCCACGGTACAAAATAGAATTGCCGTAACGATTTACTGATGTATAGAATTCCAAATGAATTACCTCCGTTTGGTATATTCTATCATAAATTTAAGATTTTGTAAACAAAAAAAAGGGCCGAAGCCCTTAATTTATTTTTTGTCATTCTAAACCTATACAAGGAATAAGAATAGATTGTTTGCAGTTATCTGGATAAGCAATAGCTGAGCCAAGTATAGGCAAACCCACCATTATAATAGTAATAAGCAAGAACGCCCAGCCTAGGCCTTTGGTTGTGCAATAATTAGTTTGTTCACTCATTATTTTTTATCAGATACAAAGGAATACATTTCCTTTGCTTTTTCTTGAAGCTCTTCCATTGTGTACATTGTTGGAACTTCTTCAATAGTTTTTTTACCAGCTTCTACCATCTGGGCAAACAAAGCTGTGTTTAATTCTACTTGTTTATCCATATAGTCCTTTGCCATAGCAAGGATGTCTGCACGGATTTCGAATGGATTTTTATTAGTCATAATAGACTCCTGTGTGTGTGTGATTAAGAGGGCGATTTCCCGCCCTCTGATTTTTTGTTATTTAGTCACGCAATCTGGCAACTTCCATCATGCACGCTTTCGCTTCCTCTTGATAACCAAGCCTTGCGAGCTCCGCTGCCGCTCTCGAGTATCCCACCACTTGGATGAAACGATCGAATGAAGACCACAAACCCGACAAGGGTGAGAAAACATAGTTTGCTGCCAAAGTTGTCATTAGACCCACCCTCTTAGATTTTCATTTGAACGCGCAACGTGATAAATTTCGCCACGTGAAAGTCCAATATCTGATAGCTCATAATCAGTAAGTCGGCCTAGTTCTTTTTCAGTTGCGCGAATCATTCTGCGATTCGCTCTATACTGAATAAAAGATCTTAGTGCTTCGATGATAGTTTCAACTGCCCTCGTTGAGTAGCTGTGGGCTGTTAGTATCGCTTGTGTCATTTTTGTTCCTCGTTTGACCAATATTGATTTTACGAGGACGCATTTCTTCTGGAATAACATACTGCAATTCAATTGCCAGAATACCATCCTGAATATCTGCTCCGTTTACATTTACATGTTCGGACAGCCTAAAGGTTCGTTTAAATTTCTTTGTCGAAATGCCACGATGGATAAACTCTCTACCTTTAGAGACGTGTTCCCCTGTAACAGTTAAGGTTCTATCTTTAACTTCTACAGATATCTCATCCTTTGTAAACCCAGCAATTGCTAGTTCAATCAAGTATTCTTGATCTCCAGCTTTAATAATATTATGTGGGGGATAGTGGTCTTGAGCATGTTTAGCAGTGAACTCTAGTTCATTGAATAAATGATCGAAACCAACAAAGGATGACCGCGGGAATAGTTGTTGTAAGCCTGTCATTGTTATCTCCTTTTGAGCAAGCAAGATTGAATTGGAGCCGGACTATCCGCACTCCGATAGTATTTATAATCAGTTTTTATTACCTATGTTATACTTAGGGCATAATTCCCATTGATTTTTATCTTTATATGAAATTACTTTAATTTGGCGCAAAGGTGCGATTTCAAGTTCTTCCTTTTTTACTAAATCAACTAATCCCCAATCAGATAGTAATGTCACGATAGTATTTCTACGTGCAATATCATTACTTTCTAAATTTGCTTTCTTACCATCTAACATAAACAATTCTTTGAAATGCACAATAAAGTATCTACCTTGTTTATGCAATATATGGCATGATTGAAATAGTTTTTTTTCTTTACGAGAAGCAACACCAATACGGGTTAATGTTTCACGAACCTTAAGAAAATCATCAGGTTCGTTAATTGTAATTTCCAGCATTTGGTCCGGAGACCATTCAACAATATCATTTTCTTTTTCCACCTTTACTCACCTTTTCTTTTATAGTTTTTATTTGGCCAGCGGATAGGAGGGAAAGAACTTGTTTTGCTTTTTGATTACTATAACCATAATATTCTTTAATCGCTCCAATATCATTATCTGACTCAGGTTTATTCCATTTCGAAAATCTTTTACGTTTTCTAACAGTATTTATAAGAAACGAAAATTGGAGCTTTTTGTCTAAGTGGTGGTATTGATTTACCAGATTTGCAAGAGCTACAGTATCATAGAAGTAGCTAAGACCACGATTAATCATAAAAGAATTATATGCTTTTTCGCATTCTTCGGTAATCATAATATCTTGTTTTGTATCATTAATAGCTTTTAAATAATCAAAGTGGTTCATAGATAACCTACTACAGTTTGCATTCGCATAACATCCATAACAATATCGTGACGAGGATCATGATGTACAAACTTTTCTTTTAATCCTTCAGGAATAAATGTATTAGCGATATCAGATCCCCACAATAAGCCATCTAACATTGAACGTGTATCCCGAATAGACCACCAAGGGTATGGTACAGCTTTACCAAACGAATGTACAATACTTTCAAAGATAATAGGGTCAAAACCATTGCCACGAGTGTAGACCTTTTTAATGTCCATATTTTTTGTATAGTTCACAAAAAACTGCCAAAGGTCTTCAATTGATTTATCTTCAGATGATGGTTTAATTAATTTTTTAGCAGACTCGCCTTGAGAGTTCCACCACTTAACTGTTTCCATATCAACAACACGCTTGTACTTATTCACTTGTTCTTTTACGTCAAACTTAATATAATCAGTTTGTTCTAGTAATTCTTCGTATGTGTATGGATTAGATTCATAGCGATTCTCATCAAACTTAAGTGTTGCCATTGAAATTGCTGCACCAGTTGCAGGAACACCACTAAGGGTTTCGAAATCATATATTACGCAATTCATTTAAAATTCACCTGTGCCATAATTTCTGTCATCATGGCTACCATATTTAATTCATGATCTGCCACAAAAGCATTTTTATATTGATACTCAGCCAATATTAATACAAGTTGAGGAACTGATTGAGGAGCCACGGATTCATTTATATTATCATACAACTGGCGAATAATAGCCTGTGGCTCAACATCCATATTATTCACAACCCATTGGCGCATCTTTTTAAAGTTTTTCTCTTTAAGATGAGAAACTAGGCCATTAACATTGCTATTGGCAGACTTACTATTTCCGTCAATGCTATGACCAGAAGCTCCGGCGCGTTGGCATTCATTTAGTACTCGGCGCCAGTCAGGAGCATGCTTCATAATAATATCAGCTAGACCTTGACTAGTAAACGATACCTCTTCTTTATAAAGGATATCAGCTGCGCGATCCATAAACTGGCCGCATAATTCAACCATATCTTTTTTAGACGTATTAAATTCATACACACCACACCGCGAATGAAGCGGATCAATGATTCGGTTCTTGAAGTTGCAGGTGAGAATAAAGCGGCAGCTATTTGAGAACTCTTCGATGAATCCACGCAAAGCTGGCTGGGTCGATTGTGGATTGAGGTAGTCAGCTTCGTCCAAGATACATACTTTACTTCCTCCAGACAAAGAGACTGTTGAAGCAAATTGTTTGATTTTTCCTCTGAGTGTATCAATGTTACCTTCTTCTGAGCCATTAATGACAATATAATCTGCGCCAATTTCTTTACATAATGCTTTAGCTACAGTAGTCTTACCTAAGCCGGCAGTTCCGGCGAACATCATGTTTTGAAGTTCACCGGAATCTACCATTTTCTGAAACGTATCTTTTAACGACTGAGGTAAAATTGTTTCAGAAATAGTTTGTGGTCGATATTTTTCGACCCATAAAAATTCAGACATTCACGTACTCCATAATATAATAATGTCTATTATAATCTATAAAAGAATAATTGTAAACTACTCTTCTTCAGAAGCTTCCATTTGAGCTTGGTTTTCACACACTTGCATAATTTGAATACACTGATCACGTAATTGGCCAATTGAACTAAGCTCTTCGCCACGGAATCCACCGCGTTGAACAACTGCGTCAATAACAGCTACAGTACTACGAGATGCTCGGCCGGCAAGTTGATAAATTTGAATTTCGTCAGACATATTTTTCTCCTATTTGTATGTCGATGTTTTTTCTAAAGCAACCCAATATTTTAGATCAGTATTTTCTTCATCTAAAGTAAATTGCGAAATAAGTTTAGATGAGATAGCAACATTATAATTACCAGGAATCATCTGTAAATTTTTGATGTTAAGGATAAAATTGTAGTCGCCAGATGATTCACCAGGAACATCAATAGAGTACGTGTTTGATGTGGCATTATCAATATTGACTACAGATAAAGTAATTACTCCATCGCCAGGAGTAATAGACAATTGATCGTGGCCAAGAGCTGACGCAGCCTTTTTAATACGACCAAGAGTTTCTTGATCCAAATAGAATTTAACATCTCCATCTGGCATAGAAATTGGTTTAGTTGGAGACGTAAGAATATCAGTGTCTGACATAAAGTATTTGATTTTAGAACGACCAGATGTATCACTAACTGTCATAAACTTTTCTTCTAATTTAATATTAGAAGTATCAAATAAATTTAATACAGATAGGAACTCTGATAAATCATATATACCAACAGTACGATTAAACGTCTCTGGAACGGATGCCTGAGCTAATACATTTTTAGCTTCGGACATAGTCATAATAGAATTACCTTCACGGATCACCAAGTTAGGATTGATGCCTGAATAGTTTTTCAATAAGTTCATAGTAAAAGTGGATAATTCCATTTTAGTTTCCTTTTAATTTACTAAAGTTTTTCTCTTTATGGAATTCCAATTTATTTTGGAATTTACCATCGAGAATATCGCCTTTGTGACTAATCACAAACACATTTGTATCATCTCCAAGTGTATCAATAATTTTCATTAGATTATCTACACCTTCATAGTCTAGAGATGAATCGAATGTTTCGTCTAGTACCAATAAGTTAGTTGATACTGAGTTCTTCATCTTAGCAATATGGCGCCAAGTAAAGAGTAATGCCAAGTCAATACGTTGCTTCTCACCTTCAGAAAACGAATCATAAGAGAAGTTATCTCTATGACGGGAACGAATTGTTTCGGAAAATGCTTCGTCAAGATTAAATGAGACGAAGAAGTCAAGCACCTGTAAGTATTGATTGACTAGGTTATTTATAACAGGTAAATACTGTTTTATAATTTTTGTTTTAATTCCCGTGTCTTTTAGCATTTCTAAGATAACAGTATTATAAGCCATAGATTCGTTATTCTCTAAACGAAATTCAAATAAATCATCTAATTCTGCTTTTAATTTATCTAAGTCTGATTGCGATTTAGCTACATCACCATCATTCCCGCGAATCTTTGAAATGGCAACGGTGAGAGTTTTAATCTGTCCTTGCAACCGTACGATTTCTCTGTTGTTAGAAGATATAAGTGAGGTTTTTGTTCTGATATCATTTGAGGTATCATTGAGCCGGTCAATATTTGATTCCACAGAAGACGACTGCTCATACACATCGTCCAACGCTTTTTGTATCTCGGATGCTTTAGCTTTGGCGGCGGAGAGCTTCTCCGATCGTAAATCCGCGTTAATATCTTGGGAACATGTGGGGCATGTATCATTTTCCTCGTAGAACTTTGAGTCCTTGACAAGTTGTTTGATTTTTTGATTGAATTCCGCGTTATAATGGAGAAGCGTTTGCTTTTTATTGTGGTTCGTTTTGAGGCTTTCTTCAAGACCTTCGGCAAGGCTTTCGATTTTATCAGAGGTCTCGGCGTTTTCCAGCTGTAAACTTGATATTGAGTCTTCTGAGAGAACGATTTCGTTTTCTTTTTCTTCAATTTGATCATTACTTAAATCTTCAACTTCTCGAATATACTTTTTCTGTAAATCAATCTTTTCTTTAGTTAGCTCATAATTATATTCAATCTGGTTAGCTTTATCTTTCAATAAGCTATTCTTTTCTTTTAAGAGCTGATTCATCTTAGAAAATACGTTAATGTCCAGAAGATCCTCAATAACATCCCGCCGATGTTGAGCCGGGAGCTGCATGAAAGGAATGAAGGAGGAGGAGCCCAGCACTACGATCTGATGAAAGCTTTTATGATTAAGCTTTAAGATGTTTTGCTCGAGGATCTTCTGGTACTCTTTGGAATGAGAGGACTGATTAATCATAATCCCATCTTTCCATATTTCAAATATATTTGGCTTGATGCCACGTACTACTTTTAATGATGAGCCTAATACACTAAATTCTACTTCAACAAGACAAGACTTATTGTTAATAGAATTTACAAGTTGAGGCTTAGAAATATTACGATGTGCCTTGCCAAATAATGCAAATGCTAGTGCATCAAGCATTGTGGACTTCCCTGCGCCATTGTGGCCAACAACCAAAGTGGTTTTGTAGGTAGTAAAGTCAACTTCAGTAAAAGAATTACCAGTGGATAAAAAGTTTTTCCACCGCAGTTTTTTAAATTTAATCATGCAATCTCAAGAGTCTGTGCTTCAATCATAAGTTCGTGCATACGTGTTTTAATACGATCTTTATCTAATTCAGTATCAACACCATCTACATAAGTATTTAAAAGCGTAGACGTATCCTCCAATGATATGCTGTTATCTTCGACATTAGATCCAATAAACTCGCTGAAGTTCTCAGCAATCTTAAGTTCATGAACCTTTCTTGATAGTATTCTATCAACAAATCGATCAAATGTAAACTGGTCTTGTTTATTAATTACAACTATTTTTACAAATTTATTATCAACTACACTTAAATCATAATCCATATACTCGTGAACACTATCATCATAATAGATACGATGATAAAGAGTATGAGGATTCCCAATCGCATGCAACTCTCTTGTAGTTGTGTCCAAAATGTGGAAATGTTTGCTGTCGTGCGCGTCATTCCAATAAAACTCCATTTGTGAACCAAGGTAGTGAATATTGCCTTGGCTAGATTTAGTATGAAAGTGGCCTGATAAAACCGTTTCAAATCGGTTAAACAAACTTGGATCAAGCCCATGCTCGCATTTAATACCTTTGATCATTTCATAACCAATAATATCAAAATGTCCGCCAACTATATCGGCTTTACAGTTATTAATAAAATCAATAGATTCTTTTTCATTCTCAGCACAGATCCAAGGGATAAGCGCCATGCTTAATTCGCCATATTCCATAACGGTTGGCTTATGTACGATATGAACCTCATTCATATAATGACCAAGTAATTCTTTTAAACTATTAAGCTCATTTGTATTTTTATAGTAAGTGTCATGATTACCACAGATAATATCCATAGTAATGCCATTGTCTCTTAACGGTTTAAGAAAGTGATCGCGGTTACGGTTAAGAGCACGGAAGTTGACAAACTTCCGGTTATCGTAGTAATCACCAAGATGCACAATATGCTTAATATTATGTTCCAAAAGATAAGGAAAGAATACATCGCTATAAAATTTCTCTGCATTATCGAGAAATACGTCAGAGCTATTGCGAATACCACAGTGAGTGTCATTAAGAATTGCTACCTTCATTCCAAAAAGCCGCTTAGATCAGAGTCAACTTTTACAATACGTTTTTTTCTGTTTTTTTCTTGTTTTACATACGCTTTTAATTCTGTATCTTTTTCTTTTATTTTATCAATACGATCTTTGAGTGTATCAATAAACGAATTAATTACGCTACCAGCGGCTGCGTCCTGTAGACCATCACCAATTACATATTGCTCGATACCGCTTTCAGACAAGTATTTAAGTTTAATGTCTTGTTGTTTCTTTTCTTTAGCAATCCGGCGTAAAAAAGCATACCATGAAATTTGAGTGAAATATGCGAATGCGTTTGGATTTCCCGATCTTGTTGCTGCATCTATATTATAGTTTTCAACTGCCTTAAGACAATTCTCAACTGCATCCATTACCATTTCTTCGCGATATGTATAGCGAATAAAGTTTGACTTGTGAGACAAGCCTTCAGCAATTTTTAAAAAACATTGAGCAATGTAATCAGGAACTTTTGGTAAAGGGTCATCAGTTTCTTTACATTCTTTTACGTGTTTACAATACTCAACAATAGCTGTTGAAAATTCTCTGTTATTTACGTAATGTATGCTTTTCTTTTTTGCCATAATATATTCCTTAAAGTCTATTCAATTATAGACGGATATGCTGAAAATGTACACAACTTTTTTTAAAAAATTAAAACTTTTTTTTAACAGCTGCTCATTTTATGGGTTTACAATCTTGAAAATTAGTGTATAATAAATCTACAGGATTTTTGGTGTGGGTGGATATACTAATGTATTTTACGATTACTTGGGAAAGTAATCACATTTGGATCTGACGAATCATCTGAATCCATACTATCTAGAAAATCTTTTAATTGCTTAAATCTATCGTCTAAATCTAACTTTTCGTCTAACTCTTCGTCTGGGATTTCATTGTTTTTAATTGCAATTTTATATTGCTTTACCATTTCTGAAGAAGGTAAACCTGACATAAGTATTTGATCAGAGTTTAGACTTAGAACATGGTGAGGTCCCACTTGAAAAGACATATATGGTCTAATAGCGTAATATCTTGCGTTTAATTGTTCATTTTCCCATTTACGAACTTCAAAGCAATGTCGAACAATAAGCTCAGCATTTTCTGCGTCATCCCATTCTATAACTTCACATAACAACTCGTCACCTGAAGATAGTTTAAATTGTCTTATACTATCTAGTTTCATATATTAACCTTAATGATTTTATATTTAAATTGTTCTTTTTCATAAATTTTTACGCGTTCTGCTGAATGTAATAGTGTATAGTTTTGTTGCGATTTCCAATGTAAGTCGTCTGCTACATCATAAAGTGTCGTGATCCTACCATCGTCAGATTTTCTAAGTCCTCGTCCAATTGACTGTAAAACTTTGATTTGCGATTTTGATGGCGAAGCAAAAACAATATTATGAAGATTACGAATATTAATACCAGTACTAAAAGTTCCTAAAGAGGCGACGATAATTGCATTTTTCTGACCTTCTACAATTTTTCGTATAGCTTCACGATCTCCAGTTGCAACTTCGCCACTCACAAAAAATACTTTTCTATTTTCATTTACTTTACTATTTATCAACTCAAATAATGGCTTTCCATGAGCCTCCACACGATTAAATAAGATGAGAGTATTTCCTTCAGCATCAATAGCCAAATTAGAAATAAGACGATTTCTAGCTTCATGTCCAATAATAAAGTCAATTTCTTCTTGATACGTTTTCTTTCCAAAATTTTTCCTTACCTCCTCTGAATAATTTAATAAAAGGACTTTAATATCCAATGGCGCTAAAGTATTATTGTCTTGCAACTTTTTGGTCGTTGTAACCTTATAGACTGGACCAAACAATCCTTCTAGAACCAGTCTGTGTGTTTGAGTGCCATCTAAAGTACCGGTTAGACCAAAACGATATTTAGCTTCTGTTGACTTATTCATAATTGAGGATAGCGATTTTGATTTAAAGCCATGACATTCATCGCCAATTACCATACCAAATTGACTAAACCACTTTTTCTGTAATTTATATATTGATTGCCAAGTACTAATAATAATACGTTTATTTGTTGTTTTATCTTTGCCAGAATATATTCTATGCATGTCTTCTGGCTTGTAGCCATAATCTATAAAGTCTTGATGCATCTGCTCTACAAGGGAAGTTGTAGGTACAATAACTAGTATTTTATTGTTATTAGACAAATGCATTAACCAGTATCTCATAATGAGATAAATAATAAATGATTTTCCAGATCCAGTAGGAGATAATAAAATTGCTCGAGTTCTTTTTAGGGCTTTTTCAATCGCATCGTATTGATAGTCTCGAGGTTGAAATGGAAGCGCTTCGTCAGCTAGTAAATCAGACATATATTGAAGAGGTTGTTCCGCAGGAAAAGGAAATCCATATTGATGAGACTCTTCTGTGTCTACAGAATACGACCGCTCTGCTGCAAACTTTAACAAATAAACATATAGCCCAGCGCCAAGCTCACCAGTCATGCTATTAAATAGACGTATTTTACCGTCCCAAACCTTATTTTTGTAAGCAGGCATAAACTTATAACCAGGAACATAGAATGAAAAATATTCTGATAGCTCTTGGGCAACTCCACGGCTACAATCTATATTCATCATACTGTAATTGTCAAGTTTTACGGATATTTGTTCCATTTATCCACCGGCTTCAAACTGCTTCCATCTTATAATATTGCCAATAGTTTGGTGGCGCCATTTCAAAGAATCAACAATCTCTGTTAATGTTTCAATTATTGTTTTGTAATACTGAATTTTTTCTTCAGATCTGCTAATTTCAGGATCACTATCATAATAATAGTCCATTTCGCCTTTCATAATTTTTAAACCATTTAATGGATCTGGATCCCATCCAAGGTCTTCAATTGTTTCTTGGTCCATTTTGCCATTATACCAAAGCCATTTTTGTTTAAGCAACACCTTTTGTTCTCGCTCAGTACGCTTTAAAGAAAGCTTAGCGTGACTCAGTAATTGTAAATATTTTGCGTGAAGTTTTGGAGTATTTCTAGAAGTTTCGTCAAGACTTACTTTATCAATTACACATTCTTTAGACCATTGGTCTAGTATATCTTCTAAATTCATAATAAAATATCCTAAGATTATTCAAGTTCAAAATACGAGAATCTAAATGTTACTGGATACGTAATCACTGATTCCCCACCGGCAATTGCTTCAAATTGGATATTACCTAATCCCGTTGGTACACAATCTATATATTTAATTTTTCTAGTTTGATTATTATGGCTAGATAAAATAACTAACGATATATCAGCATATGTTGGAGGGACATCTTCAATTCTATCTAAAGCCGTCCGGTTTTTATGCTCTACAAGTCTATTTACCCAATTATACATTTCAACATATGAGTTTAAGTTCTCATCTAAAATAACCATTGCAGTTAATTCGCCGAACGTTAATTTATCGCCTGCAACTGGAATATTACTAACTCTTTGATAGAACGTATCAGCGGCCTGGACTGTTAGATCCGGGTGCAATACAGTTTGAGCAAAAAACTCTAAGTTTTTAAAGTTTTTTCTATCTATAATTAATTTAAACGCGTTAGGTTGTAATAAGTTTATATTATTTAGCGTACTACTATAAGTAACATCACTTACCTCAACCGAAACTGAAGGGTTTAATTCTGGCATAAATAACTCCAAGGTTTGTTATATTTATATGAGGAAATTATGGAAAGTTTTATTAGACAGCACCAAGTAGAAGATGTAAAATTATGTGATGACATTGTAAATGTTTTTGAATCAGATCCAAATAAAGAATATAAATGTTCTGGTCAATCGGGTGGTTTTGTACAGAACCACGTAAAGGTTAGTTTAGACGAACAATTTAGTAGATATAATTATGGAAGAATTTTTGACAGATATGTCAAACACCTAACTCCACTTATTGCTGACTATATGGCTGAATTTGGTATGCCTAATTTAGGTTTACAAAATGTACAGGTTCAAAAATATCTTCCTGGAGAAGGATTTAAAAAATATCATTTCGAAAGAGATGTTATGAACCCATGTAGAACACTCACGTTTATGACATATTTAAATGATGTAGAAAATGCTGGAACAGAATTTCTATTACAGAATATAACGACTGATGCAAAAAAAGGCTTGACTGTAATATGGCCAGCTGAATTTACACATCCTCATAGAGGAATCGTTTCAGAAACAGACATAAAATACATTATTACAGGCTGGTTTTCTTTCCTTGCTCCTGGAGGTGAGACCCCCAACGCTGTAGGCGAAGGTTTTCCTTGTCCAGAATCTCACATATATCTTATGCCAAGAGATCACGATCATAAATATAATCCGCCGATTCCGCAAGCTACTTTTGTTAATAACCGAGCTTTGGACTATGCTGATGGATCTATTTATCATCACCCAGATTATGATGAACTGCTAAAAAACTTCAAAGAAGAAGAAAAAAGGAGCGCCTAAGCGCTCCAGTTATAATAAAAGATAGTTTGGCGGGGTTTATCCCCGCCTTTTTCTTATATCTCTTATGTTTGTAGAATGTTGTCCACGCGGAAGATACGGTAGTATTGGTTCTGACGAGCATTACCCAAACCATTGTTTGAAATCGCACCAGGTACGAATGGATTTGCAGCCATACCGTAACGAGTTTTGAAGCCAATTTTTGGTTGGAAATCGTTTTCACCAACTGCGCGTACCATTGTTAATGGAACGTATGGGCAATAGAACACACCAGCGTCATATGGGTTTGCACCTTTATAGCCAACTGTGATATAATCAGTTGTTGCATATGGGTCGATGTATACTTTCATCCGGCCATTAATAACACCAGCAAATGTATTGCCTGTGTCATCAACGTTCAAGTTAGTTGACAATGCTGGAGCATAATCCAAAGCACCTGCAGCAGCCAAAGCTGAAGCAACGTCTGATGAACAGATGATGAAGTTACCTTTACCGCGACGTGTGTCTTTTGCGATTTGGTTTGCTTCACGATCTAGTTGGACCAACAGACCTTTGAATTTTTCAACTGACCAGCGGCCATCAGCGTCTGTCGACAGATCGAAGATACCGTTGATTGCTGTGTTTTCTGTGCCTGCACCAGTTTTTGCTTGTGAGTTGATTGTACGTACAACTTCACGGTTGATTTCAGCCAAGATCTCTGTAGACAAAATGTTTGACAATTCTGTCTCAGCGTCCAAACCGTGGATCGCTTTAAGGTCTTGTGCCAGCTCCAAGCTGTATTCTGCTTTCAACGCACGTGATTTTGCAGTAACAGTTTGCTTTTCAATGGTGAAGCCCATGTTACGGAATGCACCTGAAAGTTCTGCATTAGCAGTTGACATGCCATCGCCGAATGTTGGGTTTGAACCACGGTCATTGTCGATAGACGAGTCTGAGTTAGAGTCTGTCAAACCACCAAGGCCAGATGGATCTGAGCTTTGTGTATCTGAAGAGTCGCCAGCAAATGTAGTATCTGCTTCGTTGAATAGCGCTTCAGCTGCGCCAGTTGTACCTGATGTGTAGCGTGATTTCATTGCGAAAATCAAGCCTGTTGGACCAGCCATTGGCTGAACGCCACATACGTCATATGCCATCATGTTTGGCATTGCGCGGCGGACCAATGAGATAAGGACTGGGTCCCAATTTGCTACAGAAGAGTTACCTACAGATGTTGCAGGTGCTTCTGACAAAAAGTTTTGTTGTGCACGTTCTTCGCGAAGTGCTTTTTCTGTGTTCTCCAGAACGACAGCGGTAACTGCACGCTTATGCGTGTCAGCGATTTCACCAGCTGCTGATTCGTTCAAAACTGGAGACCATTTCTCTACGAGACGATCATAAGTTTCCATAATAGGATCTCCTAATTACTTTATTGATTTACGGATTGCTTGGATATACTGAGCCATCGCATCAGAAACATCTTCTTGAAGAGATTCTTCTTCTGTTTCTTCGTCGATTACTGACTCAGCTGTTTGTTTTTTGAAATATGATTCTTTGACAGTTGCTACTTTTGATTCAAAAGTTTCTGCATCTACAAAGTCCATATCTTCTACTAATGACTTAAGCTTTGCAACTTGAGTTTCTGCTAAATCTTTAGAAGCTTCGCGAATAATCGCTTCACGCTTATATGTTTCTAGCTCTTCTGCAAGTTCCATAGTTTTTGCTACTGCTTCATTGAATTGCTCTTCAAGCTCTTCGTTGTCTGCAGATAGTTCGTCAATTAGGTCAACTTTGGAATCTGGAACTTCAACATAAGATTCTACAAATAGGTCTTTCAACTTATCCATAAAGCCTTCTGCGATTTCTGTGCGTAAGCCAGATTGAATCGCAAGTTTATTTTCTTCCATCCAGTTCTCAACAACATAGTTGAGGTAGCTATCAACTTTCTCTACAAGGTCGCCCTTGATTGAAGCAACTTCTTCGTCTAGTTGAGTGCTATACTCAGATTCTAGGCGATTAATTTCTTCAGAAAGTTTTGATTTTACTGCTGCTTCAAAAATTACAGCTGTTTTGGCTTTAAACTCTTCAGAAAGAGTTGCCTCAGATTCCACCAAAGCATTTAAGTCTTCACTAAAGTCTCTATTAAATTCAATAGACTCGGCTTGTGGTGCAGCTGGTTTTGTTGCTGCAGGAATTACTGCTTTTTCGCCGCCATCTTTATCACCCTTACGCTTTTTAGCTTTAGGGCCTTTTTCTTCGGCAGCATCTACAGAGGCGACAGATTGTGCTTCTGCATTTTTTGGATCATGAGCTTCTTCGATTTCCTCGTCGAGCTCTACATCCTGGTCTTGTACTTGATCAGTCATGTTTGACACTCCTAATTATGATCTTTTCAACAACGAGAGGAAATTCTTAAACTCACGTGTCTGAACTTCGTAAAGATCAGAACGTGGAGCTGCTTTAATTTCAGTCTCCATTTTATCAATTACTTGAGCTTCAATGATTCCATTATTCCAAACCCATTCGACACCTTCCATTATTCCATTAACAAAAGCTGTTGGTGCAGATGGATCTTGTACAATATCAACTGTATTAAGAATAAAGTCATCCTTGACGTACATAGTTCCGTTACGTTGCTCAAGGCTACCCATACCACGAGTTGAGACACCAAGTTGAACACCACCTTCAAGCAAACCTTTTACAATGTTTCCCATTGGAGTATCCAATATTTGTGCCTTACCCACAACATCATTACCATTCCATTCTAGTTTGGTAATGAGGTGGGATACTTTATCTAAGTTTACTGTTGGTCCATCTGGATGGTTTAACTCACCAACTGCGCGCTTAGTATTAATTTGTTCTGTAACGTATTTTCCTACGGCTTTCTCCATGATTGCCTTAGGGTAAATACGTCCATTTCGGTTTTTCTGTTCTGACTGCATAAAAATGCCTTCAATAAAGTGATTCTTGCCGCCACCTTCTTTGGCTTCAACAATACACTCTAAACTTTGGTCATTATATTCTGCAATCAGCTTCATGTTTTTAACCTTTATATTGTTTGACGAATTCTTTCGCCATTTTTATAGCTTCAGCTTCTGACTTATATTTATCTAGCCTATCGCCATCAATAAAAACATCGTATACGTTTTTGTTCTTTTTGATTTCAACCGGTATCCGACCGATTTTCATCTTCTTAGAACTTTCACGTATTTGATTAAATGTTTTCATTTTATATACTTTCGTTTGAATTTATTTATAACATTTCAAATTTGTAAAATAAATTTATTCTTTATATCCTAAACGTATCATCTCGGCTTGAATCTTACCTTCTTGATTCATATCCTGAATTTTTTGAAAATCTTCTTCAACTTCAACTTCAGTTTCTTCTTCATCAGATTCAAAATCTTCATCTTCTTCATCAGATTCAAAATCTTCATCTTCTAAGTCAAGTTCAAGTTGTTCTTCTTCGCCATTAAAAACTTGCCCAGCTACTTCAATTTTCGCTTGATCTAAAGCGTCAGTCATTCTTTGGCCAATTAATTCTTGGAATACATCATTTGCAGCATTAAAGTCTTGGTTTGCTGCGTGCCCAATCATTGTTTCAATATCACTCATTTTTATCTCCTTGAGGTGCTGGATTTATATGGTCATCATCGTGACCAATTTCTCCAGATTTTAATTCATCATCAATCTGATTACGCATTTGTTTAATATCGTCGTCATCAAAATGAAGTACATTCTTCATAACCCATTCTTTTGAATAGAACTCACCAACATACTGTTGCATAATATCTAACGTTTGTAAACGTTCTCTTAAAATTTCGGCATCTTTTAATTCTGAAAAATGATTATCTCTAATATAATCAACAAGAATATCGTTTGACCATTCATTCCAATCATCTTCAGTAATAATACCTTTTAAAATTAATTGTTTTTTAAGAATATTATAAAAGAAATGGTTGAATCTAGATCTAAGCCTGTCAATAAACTTTTGAAATTTAAGTTCATCCCGATTAATTTCTGTAGATCTGCCAAGAGAAAATTGAGATTCTTGTTCTAATCTATTAATTGGAACGTTTAAAGATCTATATAGGCGTTTTTGAAAGTAAATAATATCGTCAATTTGGCCAAGGTTTTCACCTCCTGGCAGTGTTGAAATCTCGGTGCCTCGGCCGCCTTCTCTACGAGGAAGCCAAAAATCTTCAAGCATTGACATATGTTTACGGTCATCTTTAATTGCGCCTGTTGATGCGTCATAAACTAATTTATTACGGTACTTAGCCATAATGTTTTTCATATATTCTTCAGACTTACCCTTTGGCAAATTACCAACATCAATATAGAATATACGGCGCTCAGGAGCTCTAGCTAATCTATAAATGACTAGCGAGTCTTCCATCATACGTAATTGATTAATTGGTTTTAATGATTTATGTAAGTGTGAAACAACTCTTTTTCTGCGCTCATCTAATAAGCCAGAGGTAACATATGAAACGGAATCTGTTGTAAGTTTTACGCCTTGTGCCTGAGCACCAGGTTTTTCTTGGTAAATAAAGAACTCATCAACATTTTTAATAACTGAAACGCCTGATACTGGATCTTTTTCTCTTCTTACTTGTTTTACTTTACGAATCTTAGAAGCATCAATTGGTCTTATTTCTTGAATACCAGCTTTTGCATTTTTATCATCAATAACCAAATGGTGATACATTCTACCATCAACATACCAACGCTTAAACATGTCGTGCCCATGTTCGCCAAATTGAATCATTCTATAAACGTTATCGAATTCTTCTATAATTTGTTTTTTAATATTATCAGGTGCTTTTACTTTATCTAAAACTAAAGAAACGTTTTGCTCTTCATTTGAAGAAGTAATAGATTCGTTGATAATATCTTCTACCGCTGCGTCTACCTCAGGGTGAGTAGCTACAGCTCTATATTGTAATATAAGTTGCTGGTCATCTTTAGTTTTATCGTTACCTTCAATATCGACGTACGTACCAAAATGTGCTCCAGCCGCAGTAATATAGCCAGCGCCGTCATCGTCCAATGGAGGAACGATTGAAGGTAACATATCTTTGTTAACCTTTTTACCGGCTCTTTTAATCTCAAAACCAAATAATGTTAAACTATTGTCTGCCATTTTGAATTCCTAAAATAAAGATGTAGGGCCTGTGAAGGCCCTACGATATTTTTATTTATACTACTATGAAGTAGTTGCTGCTTCCCAGTATTGTACTTGGAATTCAACAGTAAATCTTTCAATTTCATTTTCTGAAGCATAGCTTAGATCAATTGGTGAAATAGCTGTTGGGAAAGCGCCACGGAAATTGTATGTTTTTAGTGTGCTTCCATCTTTGTCAATTTGCTCAACAAACAGATCAGCTTCATAATCAGTGGGGTTTGTTAGACCGGTATTTGCAGAGTGTGCATTCATACCATTCATCCAACGCTCCATTGCGTTACGAACATTAAAATCTGTATCGTTAATAATTGTTGGAGTCCATACATCAAATGTACGATCTCCAGCCATTTTTAATTGACGCCCCCGGAAAGGAACAATAATTGTTCCCATTGTTGATCCTGGTAACTGAGCTGCTTCACATAAGAATGAAGTAAGCTCTATATCGCCACCAGCATATCCTGGAAATGTAATTGTAGATTTAAAGAGATTAGGGCGTGCGCCTCCACCTCTTAGTTTTGCTTTAAAATCATCAACACCTAGTACTGCCATTTTTTATCTCCTTATACCTGTAGTCCAGCGACTTCTTCAAAGTCCACACCGGTTCTAACAGCTACAAAGTTAAGAGTAATGTAGTTAATAGAACGTGCAGGTTTAATGAAAATGTTTGCAATAAATTCATTTCTATCGATTACAGCTGCTGTGTTATTTGTTTCGTCACATACGACACGGAAGTCTGTAATACCTCTCCGTCCTTTTACTTCTCTTAAAAATGGCTCAACGATACTTACAAATTCTGCTCTTGTAAATTCATCGTTAAATTCGAACATTGTGTTTCTCGCAGCCAAAGCAATTGATCTTTCCAAAACTAAAAACAGGCGACGTACGTTAATACGATCAAATGCTGATGGTCTATTCATGTGAGTTTTATCACCAAATAGAAGCACACCTTGTCCTGGCATATTTGCAATTGGATTAATACCTGCTTTATACAGCGTATCTCTTTGAGCTTTTGTTGGTGTGTATGCTAGGTTAGTTACGCCTAGATAGTTACCACGTCTTGGGCCAGCTGGTGAGAACCAAGGTGCTGCGTTTGCATCTGATGCCGCCATAATACCGGCTGTAGATGATGATGCAGGAATATGAATGTATTTGTCGTTATATTTATCATACACCTTTAACCAGTTATTATCAACAACTAAGTATGAACTGTATGTATAATCATCAACATCTGCTACAGTAGCAGTAACAGGATCTGATGCATTTACAACAGAAGCGCTAGCTGGAGATGTTACTACAACACAATCTTTACGTGTTGAGCTAGCAGTTGCAACTAAATCATCAACAACTGTTTCTTGAGCAGACGCAGTGGTCATACCTGGTGCAATTAAGAAATCTACTTCAATTGTATCTTTATCTTCAACTTGATTATAAGCAGTTGTATAATCGCCTGTTGAAATCGTGCCGTCGTGGCCAAATGCAAGCGAAGCAGAATCTTTTGCGTCTGCAAAGGAAGCACCATTATACCAAAGCCAGTTTGATCTAGCATTAATAACGTCTTTTGCATAGTTTGTTGAACCATCAGCGTTTGTTGCTGAAGCTGAAGTTGATAAGAATGAATATCTTTCTAGTACACTATTTGAAGTACCTGTAATTACGCCATCCTCATCAAGCACGAGAACGTGAACTTCACCTGCATCTGGTTGTCCATCAAATTGCGCTTTAAATGATGCTGCATCTGTAGCCCAAGATCCATTATTAAGAACAGCGTATTTTAAGCTGTTTCCTAGTGTTCCTGGATATTTTGCTGTCCAATCAGCAAGTCCAGTAAGTGTATCTCTATGGTCAGCATTCTTAATAAGATCTGCTGAATCTTGGCCTGCGAGGCCTGCGGCAGCGTTTGCAGCGCTGTCTCCATCTATTGCACGAACGACTTGAAGTGCATTAGAATATTTTAAAAAATATGCAGCTGTATGGAAGTCAACTGCGCGGTTGTCGTCTGGTGCGCCAAAAGTTGTAGCTAGTTCAGTTTCTGTACTGATCTTAGTAGCTACTTCCGCCGGGCCCCAACGAAATTCACCAGCATATGCGCCAGTAGTAGATTGAACGTTAGGCACACCGCCTGTTAGATCTACTTCTTTGACGATAATAGCTGGAGATTCGGAAGGTACGCCTATTGCCATCTTTGTTTTCCTTTTCCAGTGAAACAATTATAAGTAATCATAATACGAATATTCAATTACTAGTATTTATAATTTTTAAAAATTGGTGTGACTAGGGTCATATTTAACTTCCATGTCACCATCTAAAGACCAAGAATTTTCTGGAATGTCTTCAGTTTCTTCTACCCCGTCATCAATAAACCCAAATGGCACGACATCGGCTTCAATTTCTTCCATTCTCTGTTTAAACATCATTTCTTTTAAATTAATATCAGTAAGATTTCTAAAATAATCTCCTGTTGCAAAATAACCAAACATAACTAAATTCATCATTAAGTCATCGTGGTTGCCATCTGAAGCTTCGTATGATTGACCTTTTGCCACAAATGTAGATATTTCTAATATAGTATTTTCATCATATATTTCTAATTTATTTTCTTCTAATATATCTTTTATAGCAGAACAACCAAGTCGCTTGACTTTACGAGTCATTTCAACCCCAAGCGCATTTGCTTTAATAGCTGACTCAATAAACAGATTTTCATATTCTAGTTCATGATATAACCCATTGCATACAACCATGCCTTGGTCATTAGATTCTACTACAACCATTGCTTCATTGTATAGTTTTGCATATTTATAAATAATATTTGGGAAGAGTAATGGAGAGATAGTGTTATTGCGATATACAGCAACCTGTTCAAACGGGCGCGCGCTAATATCGATCAAATTAAAAGTTGAATAATCCTGTCCTCTTCCCCTCGAAACATCGACTGTCATAACGTAGTCATGTTCTTTTTTAGGTTCTTCATAAATATATAATGAATTAGATTCTAACAATGCTTTAGATGGTTTAGCTCTAAATTCTAATAGTTTATTTCCAGATATTAATGTATCACCCGTGCCAAAAAATGTATTACCAAACTCTTGGTCAAATTGCATCTGAGATGTATTAGCAATGGTTTGTTTTTTCCATTCTATATCTCTTCCAGGAACATCCCACCAATCTACTTTAAATGGCGTAAATTCATTTGTTTTTTGGACAGCGCCTTCCCATATCTTTTGAAATGTATTACCAATACCATTTGCTGTTGATGTAATAATAATTTTAGTATTTTTACCAGATGATACAACTGGATATGTAGATGTGTAAAATTCTGCTGCTCTTTCAACGAAAGCAAATTCGTCAAGGTATAGAAGGTTAACAGACATACCACGAATAGAACTACCAGATGTTGCCGCAGCAATAATACGAGAGTTATTACTAAATTCTATAGAACCTTTGTTTAAAGCTTTACATCCTGGCTGTAAAAAGAACGGTAAATTTTCAAGTGTCATAGTTACTCGAGATAACATTTCACGAGCAGTTGCCCCTTTATTCGCAAGGATAGCAATTGTTTTTTCTGGATTAAAAATAGCAAACCATAGCAAATACACAACTGAAGAAATTGATTTACCAGACTGTCGGCATGCTAGTACAATATTAAATCTGTTATTATTAAAATGGCTAAACATTTTTTCTTGATATGGATAAAGCTCAAATGGAACTAATCCTAAATCAAGAGAAATAATTTTACAATATTTTGATGCAAAATATGCAGGATTGTTCATGCACTTAGCGTATTCTTGCACTTCATGTTCAGTCCAATTTTGAACAATCCCATCGCGCTTTACATTAGGATTGCCAAGATAAGTGTCATTCATGATCTATAATTTTTTCTTCTTGTTTTAGCATTCTTTGTAAATCTGTTGTAGATCCAATGAATACATTATTTGTGGTTTGGCCTTTAGGCAACTCCGTCAATTCATCCTTTTTATCAAAGTCTTTTTTCTTTTTATGAAGATCTAATAAATTTCCATTAATATCAGCCACATGTTTCATCATATTAGAAAATACTTCAAACGCTCTAGGATGTTCTGTTGCTCTAGCAACTTCTATCATCTCATCAAGCGCATCAGTGCCTTTTGCTAGTAAGTCATGGTAATTTCTTCTAGCATATTCAAAATCATTATCGGGTGTATCAGAATCCATTAAGCACTATCACCATAATAAGTTATTGTTTCAGTAAATCCAAAGTCGCTATCTGCCAAACCAATCGTATCGATTGGATTTGGGGTAACAGATATTTTTTCTAAAGCAACATCTGAATCATTAAGCCCATTGTCAATTTGATAAAGATTAGTATCCGCTTGGCGAATAATAGTTTTAGAAGAAATAGGCCCATAAAAATTGACTTTCATATCAAAGTCTAAAGTATATATTATTGTGCGCCTTTGCTCTTGAGTTCCTTCATAATCATCAGTAAATGAAATCCCAGATAAAGAAATTGGAATATCTTCTTTTATATTTGAATAATCATCAAATGGCTTAATCGTCAAAGTATATTGAGGCGTAAAATAAGGAAATATTTGTTCTACAATTTGTAAAGCATCATCTTGGTTTTTTGCATAAACACTTAATTGAAAGCTAATAATATATGGAACATAAGAGTTAAATTTATTTCTTTTATTAACATTTGACCCAGCTTGGGAAAAGGTGTTATTCTTTTGAAGTTGCCTTGTTAAATCATATGCAATAGCCGTGATTTCAAAAGACATTCTTGGTAGTTTAATTGATACTTTTGAGTCATCAACTAAATCTGGTTGCTGATTAATTCTTTCGAGAAATTTTTGTTTTGGCCCATATGCTAATGGAACTTTCATTTGATTGATTACAGATCCCGAAGAATTTTTACGAATGACATAAAGATTATTAAATAGCGCGCCAAAAATAGCTACGCTTTTTCTAATTTTTTCGTGATAAAAGTGACCGCCGAACATATCTAACCTTTATATATTTGTTGAAGCTTTGTTTCAAATAATTCTATTTTTTCTAATCTATTTGGCCACAGAATATATTCTTTTTCTGGATTTTTCTTTAAATTATTTAAAAGTGGAACTACAGAATTATAAAGCTTATCTAATCTAGATTGAGTAGTCATAGCTAATTGCTCAGCATTATGTGCTACTGCAGCAGTTTGTTGTACTGTTTGAAGCTCATCTTCATCTACGGCCGTAAAGCCAAAATCAAACATTTCATCCATTATTCAGGATCTCCAAATGGATTAGATTCAGAAAAATCTAAGAAATCAGTAAGTGTATCAAAATATGTATTTTGTTCGGTGTTTGATAATTGATTATCTTCAGCTACTGATACTACATTAGACAATGCAAATAACTCACCAGCTGAAGTATCTAAATCTGTTGTACCTACAATTGATCTGCCACTAACAAATGTATGATATAATCCATCATCAGCGCCAGCATTAATAACTCCAAGAATAAGATCTGAATCACTCCAACGAGAAACTTCGCCAGACATTACAACACCATCCGAGAAAGTTTGATTTACAGTTTCGCCTAATGCAAAACCACCACCATCTGAATCTAGTGTAAGTAAATACTCATAGCCATAATCTCTTGCTATATCATCTACGTCAGTAATATCAGTATCAAAGTCTTCACCACTAAATTCAAATAGTTCGCAACGCAATTTATATGTTGGTAAATCTTTTAATTGGTAAAACGGTTGTTCATGCTCAACATGCGTAATTTCAAATAATTTTTTAGAAAACGGAATGTAAAGTAAATCACCTTCAAAGGGTCTTACACCTTCAAGTTCATTATCATATCTTGCAACAGTTTGCTCCCAACGTTTTTTTGCCACAATAAATGTGGCCTGATCTCGTATTTCAACTCCAAATTTTGTAAATAGATCTCCTTCGCCGTCAAAACCTTCAATGTTTTCAATGTACATTTCAATTTTATATGACGAATTAAAACGAGAATTAGCATCCTCATTTAAAATATTATCTTTATTTACTATATCGCGCGGGAGATAGTAAATATCTTGGCCATAGATTTTTAGAGATTCAATTATAATTTCTTCATATAATTGTTGCTCTGGCCTACTGCCTTGGCTGAAATACATATTAGTTGCCATAATTTACCCCATAAAAAAATCTGATGGGAATTCATGCTCTAAACGAATAGATTCTCTTAGCCGTTCTAAATCTTGTTGTGCATCTTCAAAGATTTGTCTGCCATTAAGAGTTACGCCACCAGGAAGAGTCATACCTTCAAACTTAATTAAATTAGAACCCCATTGCCTTTTGAATAATGCTGTTGTGTATTCTTTTAACCAGCGATCATTATAAATTGAAGTGTTTGTATTAGGGTCTAAAATCTTATAAACTTCTGCTACAATGTAATCATCCTTTTCAATATCTTTATCTTCGAAATCCCCATAAATATAAAGTCTATTTTCTCTTCTTGAAAATTGAACTTGAGGAGTACCATTTAACTTCATATCAATTAATGATAAGTATTGCTGCATTTGTTCATAATAAGCTAAATCGCCCATATATGTATGAAGGTTTGCAATGTCATTTAAATGTAATTGGTATTTAATATCGAAAAAATCTTTTGTGACCGCGCCGCCTTTTATTGGAAACAGTCTAGATACATAAGTAATACTACTATCTAAAGAAATATATTGATTTGTAACATCGTCTTCTGTTACTTTATGTTTTAAATATGTCCTTAAAGTCGCATCAGAATGAAACTCTTGATAATATTGAAGAGCTTCATCTACACGATCTTCTTGTTGTTCAGGGTCAATATTGATTTCAATTACTGGATCACCCAATGAACGCATTACGTAATCAATTAAACTCTGCCTGCTGGTTGGATTAGCCATGTTTAAAACCTTTAAATCTTTTTACTTATTTATACTTACGTATTTGCATGACCATATGACCCTGCATAATAACCTGAGCGGAGATAATTAGGGTAGAATGATAATGAAGGTTGATAGCTATCAAAGGCAGTAACCGAAACAAAAGAAGAATATGGAAAAACAAAAGTCTTTTCTGTTTCACTATTAAAATTAAGAGGGTATGTATTCGGTGTTATAGCTAGCGTGGGTGATCCAATGTGATACATAGCTTGATGGGCATCCCCGCCGCTAGATACTTTTCCGCCGTAATGGCCAACATAATTAGTATCTCCTAACGTTGTGGCTTCGCCATCAGCTGTTGCGTGCGGATAGACTCTTACTTTTCCAATTACAGCAGAAATAGTGTTTGGACAGCCGCTGTTAGCTGACCATCCACCCCAAACATAACCCGAGGACGCACTGCTAGTGGCGGCGTGT
>Ga0222715_10000315_pt1 | contig 48540 bp, 49 predicted proteins | sample C33_9DmetaG_FD_165056 | JGI IMG/M metagenome (GOLD analysis project Ga0222715, IMG submission 165056) | Estuarine water microbial communities from San Francisco Bay, California, United States - C33_9D | ecosystem: Environmental > Aquatic > Marine > Unclassified | place: USA: California...
ATTTTATCGGGGAGGCCATTTTAAGAAATCCCTATTCATCTCTTTCGCCTTAGGCTCTATTCCTTTTGCATATTTTGGGGGGACGATTAGTGTTGATCCCATTATTTACAAGAGGATATTAGCTTTCTTGCTGATTTTTGCCGTGTTGAGGATGTTGGTTCGATTAAAGAACCACTCAGAATCGCCAAGGTCAATTCCGTTCTTTGCCGCAGTCGGTATTGGAGCAATTATTGGATTTTTTTCAGGGCTTATCGGAATCGGTGGTGGGATCATCCTTACTCCCGTTCTAGTGCTATTTCGTTGGGCTCAAGTAAAAGAAGCTGCGGCGGTATCCGCCCTTTTTATTTGGGTGAATTCTGCTTCAGGCCTCGTTGGTCAATTACAATCGGGTGCCATGCTGTCTCTTTTTATGATTCCGATGGTGGTCTTAGCACTTATCGGCGGATTTTTAGGCAGTTATTACGGAAGTTTAAAATGGAATTCAGTTAAATTGAATTATGTATTGGCTGGAGTTTTAGCGCTGGCCTCAATAAAAATGTTTTGGGTATGATCACCTATCAGATAAAATGCTTTGGAGTGCTTTCTGAAATCATTGGGGAGCAGATCACTATTGAGAGTAACAGCGAATGGTCGGTGGAGCAGCTGATAAAGTATCTTGAGAAGGATTATCAGAAACTCGAATCTATCCCTGTAAAGGTTGCGCAGAACGACAAATTACTTGATGAGTCAACAATATTAATATCGGGAACAGTTTCGATGTTCCCTCCATTTTCAGGCGGATGATCAATCGTTATGACCGACATATAAAACTCGAATCTTTTGGTGAATCAGGACAGCAACTACTAAGAGAGTCAAAGGTTCTAGTCATTGGTGTAGGAGGCCTTGGCTGCGCCGCATTGCCTTATTTGGTTTCGTCAGGAGTTGGCACTATCGGTCTTATGGACGCCGATCGTGTCGACAAGACAAATCTTCAACGGCAAATACTATTCAGTGAAGAAGAGATCGGCTTATCTAAAGTCAACTGTGCCATCGATCGATTGTCTAAGTTGAATGCCGAAGTCAATCTCATTCCTTATGATTTTGATTTAATTTCAGAAAACGCAGAAGAGATTATTTCTCAGTATGATGTAGTTCTAGATTGTACTGACCGTTTTGATGCTCGTTACTTAATAAACGATGCCTGTGTTCGTCAGAATAAACCCTGGGTTTTTGGAGCATTGTATAAGTTCGAAGGCCAGGTATCGGTCTTCAACTATAAGACAGGGCCAACCTATCGCTGCCTTTTTCCTTTTAATGCCAAGCAATCAATGCTTCTAAGCTGTTCTGATGTTGGAGTTTTTGCCCCAGCCGTTGGAGTTGTGGGAGTAACCCAAGCTAGTGAAGCAATTAAAGTGCTTTTAAATCTAGACAAGACTCTTTCAGGGTCATTGTGGTGTATTGATCTTTTGAAAATGAATACCCACACCATCGAGCACACTAAAAATCAAAAAGCGATTGATCAGATTAAAGTTTCGAGTCATTTGGGTGTTGAACCATCTGATTATGTAATTGACTTCAATACTGAGATTAACTATGAAAATTATCGATGGATTGATCTTAGAGAATTACACGAGACCCCTCAAATAAGTCATAAATTAGTAGACGCTCTACCGCTTTCGTCTATCGAAGATAAAAAGGTGAACTGGTCTCAGATGGGTAATGTTGTACTTTTTTGTGCTAGTGGTGCAAGAGCAAGAAAACTAGCTGAAGAGCTTCAACGATCAAATGTTTTCTTTACCCATTGGGGTGCAGAGGAGCTGTATAAAGAATTAATAAAGCACGGTGCATGAGTAAACCGATAAAATCTATTTTCATTGAAGGAGCTATAGATCCTTCTAAAATTTCTAAGTCTATTGCGGCCCATCAGTCGAAGACTGTTATTGGTGCTCATCAAATTTTTCTAGGCCAGGCAAGAGCAGATAAAGTAGGTGAAGAGGAAGTGAGTGCTATCGAGTATACTGCCGAAGAATCTTTAGCGAATAGTATTGCACACAACATAAAAGAAGATCTATTTGATAAGTACGAACTTACATGCATGCATGTTTATCACAGTTTAGGTAAAGTTGCGGTGGGGGAAATATGTTTTTTTGTATTTGTGTCGGCACCTCATCGCCCAGCGGTTTTTAAGGCCCTCCCAGAACTGGTTGATGCCTTGAAGGCACAGCTTCCTGTTTTTGGAAAAGAGTGTTTTGAAAGTGGAAGTCATCAGTGGAAAGTGAATAGGTAATGGTAGATATCACAGCGAAGAGTAATACATTGCGAATTGCAACGGCCGAGGCCCTTGTGGAAGTCAGCACTTCTAAGACCATCGAGGCAATTCGAGAACATAGAGTGCCTAAAGGAGATGTCTTTGAAATGAGTAGGGCAGCAGGGCTTCTTGGAGTAAAGAAGACGCCTGAACTACTGCCTGATTGTCATCCAATTCCTATAGAGTACACTGGGTTTCAATTTGAGATTATAGATCAAACTATTACGATCAGTTGTACTATAAAGACCATTTATAAAACCGGGGTAGAAGTTGAAGCCATGCATGGAGCGAGTATAGCGGCTCTAAATATGTATGACATGCTTAAGCCTATCGATAAAGGGGTGAGTATCGGCGCTATCCGATTAATGAGTAAGAAGGGCGGAAAGTCTGATTATGCTACGCAGGTGTCTAACCGATCAGCCGCAATTATTGTTGCTTCTGACTCTATATCTGCTGGCAAGGCAAAGGATCAGACGGGAAAAATGATCGAACAATTTCTCAGTGAATTAGGCATGAATGTTTCTGAATTTGGTATCATCCCTGACGAGCCAAATGATATTCGACTTCAGGTTGAAAAGTATCTCGAAAGAAAGGTTGATCTCATTGTTGTTACCGGAGGTACAGGAGTCAGTCATCGAGATCAAACTCCTGAGGCACTCTCGCCACTTATTGAAAAAAGACTACCAGGTGTAGAAGAGGCGATGCGAGCCTATGGTCAAAATCGCACACCAGTAGCGATGTTCTCAAGGTCAGTTGCCGGCATAAGCCAAAATTCGATTCTCTTAGGAATTCCAGGTTCTAAGGGCGGTGCCCTAGACTCTTTGAAGGCTGTTTTCCCGTCATTGGTGCATTTGTTTGATGTTTTAAATGGAACACGTCACGGTAAATGAAACAACCTCCTTCTATATTAACCGATAGCTTTGGTAGAAAACACAACTACCTTAGAATTTCACTGGTTGAAAAGTGTAACCTTCGATGTACTTACTGTATGCCCAGCGAAGGGGTTCAGCTTTCACCACGTGAAGAATTAATGTCAGCATCAGAGGTTTACGAAATAGCGAAGGTCTTTGTAAGCCACGGTGTAGATAAAATTCGATTGACTGGGGGTGAGCCCTTACTTAGAAAAGATTTTGGAGAAATAGTGGAGTACTTGTCTTCACTACCTGTTTCCTTAGCTATAACCACTAACGGCGTTCTACTTGATCGGTATATTGAAGCCCTTAAAAAGGCAGGCGTTAATAAGCTCAATATCTCTATCGATACTTTAAATCAAGATCGATTCAAAGGGCTTACACTTAGAGACCATTTTCATCGAGTGATGAACAATATCGATTTAGCCTTTAAAGAAGGCTTCAATGTAAAGCTAAATGTTGTTCTGATTAAAGGTCAGAACGAGGATGAGATTATTGATTTCATAGAGCTTACTAAAGATGCTTCTGTTCAAGTTCGATTTATTGAATTCATGCCTTTCAAAGGAAATCAGTGGGATCTATCAAAGACGATTTCATTAGAAACCATTTTAGATCGAGTTTCTGAACATTACACCACTTCACAACTAGAACGAATTGCAGATGAACCCAATGATACTGCCAAAAACTATAAGATTAGTGATTATCAAGGAACTTTTGCAGTGATTTCTACCGTTACGAATCCCTTCTGCGACAGTTGTAATCGATTACGTCTAACAGCTAATGGAAGGCTGCTAAATTGCCTGTTCTCAGATAAGGAGCAAAGACTTCTTGAACTGTTTCGCTCTGGGGCATCTATAGAGCCGGTCATAGCCAAGTCTGTTGGCATGAAAGAAGCGGTTAGAGCAGGTTTAGATTCTCCTGAGGAGTTCGAGAATTATCAGAATCATCAGAAAAACCGATCGATGATCAAAATTGGCGGCTAATCTAGATTTAAACTTTGATATTGTTCGTAGGTATCGATATCGATCAGGCTGTCTGATGGCGCCTTCACGGCTTTAACCATCGATAGATTATTTTGAATAATTGATTTAGCTCCTTTATCTCCGGTAAGTTTACTTAGCGCCTCAAAGTGATTTGATTTGAAAAGTGTTGGGATTCCTCTCCATCCCGCCTCTGAAAACGACTGAATAATACTAAAATCTGTATCATTCGCTGTAGAAAGCAAGTTTTCAAAATGACCAAGGGTTATGAGTGGTTGATCAATTGCGCAAACTAGAATCGCATCGATTTCTGGGTTGGCGTTTCGAATGCTAGTAGTCCCGAATGCGATAGAGGATCCCATCCCTTTCTCGAAGTCTTCGTTGAGAATTAAGCGAACTTCTTTTGAAGTCACCACTTTGGAAATTGCATCGGCATAGGCTCCTAAAACTATAGTGATGGGAAGACCTAATTCTTTCAAGCGATTAATCTGATAGCTGATTAACGGTTGCCCTTTGATTGAAAGAAGAGCTTTTGGCTGGCCCATTCGTGAAGATTTCCCGGCCGTCAGCAAAAGTATTTCTGCCTTAATCATGAATTGCTCCCGATTTGTCTTTTAATGAAATCAATTCGGCTGATCGAGTTACGGCCAAGATCTCGCTGATGATTGAGATCGCAATTTCTTCGGCCGAGATGGCACCGATGTTTATACCGGCGGGTCCTCGAAGAAGATCAATAAAGGTATCGTCGGTTTCTGGTTTAAATTCGAGTACTTGTTCGATCAGACGTTCTCGGCGATGTGCGGGTCCTAATAGGCCGAGATAGGCCGGGCGTTTCTCGGTAAGCTCAAGCAGGTATTGTATGTCCTTACTAATACTATGGGTCATTAGTATTACCGCTGATTTTTCGTGAATCGAAAGATCGCCGACTTCTGAAAAGAGTGGAGTGAGTAGGGTTGATGCTCCCTTAAAATCTTTAATGGTCTTTTGTTCATCCGCTGGAGCAATAAGAGTTATTCGCCAGCCTAATTTTGATGCTATTTCAGACAATACTACACTGTCGTGTTCGGCTCCAAAAATGAAAAGCTCAAAAAGCGGATCCAATTTCTGATGAAAACATTCCTTATCCTTTTGATCGATTGACATTTGTGTCAGATAGTCTTTTCCATTGATAGTTATGACACTCCCTGAGTACGGGCTTACACCTACCTCAAGATGGTAGAACGTATTTACGGTAGCTGTTAATTTGGCTTCAAGATGGGTGATAATCGTATCAGTGTCGTTAACACCTAATTCTAGGGGTTCAATAAGTAGGTAGAGTATTCCTTCGCATCCGAGACGATAACGACCATCGTAGGTCATTAGTTTTGCGTTACCAGTATTAAATACCTCTTGGGCCTGCAGTTTGATTTCTTTTTCTACACATCCACCACTCACAGCTCCAACCATTTGACCAGATTCTGATATGAGCATTCGAACCCCGGGCTTACGATACGAAGAGCCTTCTAAGGCAACAAGCGTGACCAAAACCGATCTTTGATCTAATGATCGAAATTGCAGGTAAGATTTTAGAAGACGATAGAGTTCGTGAGTCATAGTGTTAATTGCGCTGGATCACATCCCAGAGGTTACCGTATAAATCTTTAAATACAAAAACCTTACCATAAGGTTCTGATCTTAAAGGTCGAGCAATTTCTACCTTATGATCGACTAATTTTTGATGAAGAGTCTCAATCTGATTCGTGTAAAGAAAAAGGAAAACACGACCTCCCGTTTGATTGCCAATTGCCTGTTTTTGATCAGGAGTGTTGGCTTTGGCTAATAATAATTTACATCCTTGGTCAGTAGATGCTTTGGGAGCAATGACTACCCATCGCTTTTCAGGTGACATTATAGTGTCTTCAAGGAGATTAAAATCGAGTAGCTCTGTATAATAAGAAATGGCCTTATCGTAGTCGTCTACTAAAAGAGTTATCTGACCTAAGATATTTTGCATAGTTCTATTTTTCCCAGATCGTGTAACCTGGTTGTGATTTAATCGCATTCCATCCACTTGGCGCTGAGTAACTGCCGGGGCCGATCTTAACAAGTAGTTTATTGTCTATGGAGGCGACATAATAGCCGCCAGAGCCATTAACGGTAGTGATAACTTCGACGGTGCTTTCAGCGGTTATCCCTGCTGCTTTTCGAATAGCGATTAGGTCGTTAATTTCTGATTGAAGATTGCCAGAAGTGTCGGTAAAAAAATAATGATACCCCCAAACCATTGGGATTCCAGGGTGTGTGAGTAGGTAAGCATATCCATTTTTGATATGATTCAAAGAGCTGCTGTATAGGTTGTCACAATCTCCTCGGTTGATACACCCAGTATCGTGATTGTCGAGAAAGGTGATTGATTTAGATCCGTATCCGATCGATGCCAAGGAATGACTCTCTTTCAGACGATCGAAATTTTGATCGATGAGTGCCTCTTTTAGTTTGTATTTAAGCGCGAAATCGAAGGCTTTTGAAGCACTTGTTGTTGCTGAGGTTGCTGTAGTTGAGGTTGCATCAATCCATTTTTTTATTTCTTGAAGATTACCATCCCAAAACTCTCCAATAGTAATGTAGTAGGAGGTTGACGCGTTGTATTCACCTACATACTTCGCAGGGAATCCTTTGACAAAGTCATAACGCCATGAGTCGAATCCAAGACTTTTAAGGCGCTGTAGATAGTCTTTTAGCCCGTCTTGAACTTCTTCGCTTTGGTGGTTCAGGTCTCTAGCTCCTCCCCAGCCCAGCCCTTCGTCTTCGGGGCCACATGGTTTGGTTCCGAAGGCATCAGGATTTGTAAATCCTTCATCATCAATTACAATGGACTCACACGACCATGACGGTTCGGTGAAGTCGGTCCAGGTTGAGGTGCCGACTCTGTGATTGAAAACAAGATCGGCAATACCATGCATCTCTCTTGATTTCATGGTGCTTAAAAGCGACTCTAGTTGAGTTTTACTCCCATGAAGCGAATTGAAATCAAACAGCCTTCTTGGGTGATAGCCCATACCCTCACCTTCGCTCACGGGTGGCAACCAAATGCCATCAATATGGGCATTTGAAAGTGTAACTACTTTACTTTCTAGAAATTGATAGAACGATTGTGATCCAATCTTGGAGTCGTTAAAGCTGTCCCACCAGAACCCTTGTAAAAGTACATCATTGAGCGGATTATTGTCGGTATAAGAACTTGTCCCCTGATCAATCGGAGGTTCATTGCCTCCTCCATTGTTTGTATCTGGAGTTTCTGTAGAATCGCTGCTACAAGCCGTTAAAAAAAGACTAGCTAAGAAAATAGCACTTAATCGTTTCATGTGTTATTGGTTGTAATAAGCTTCTAATTTAGGCTTATTTCTTGAGCAAATTCAGCGAAGTGGTATCCTTCCTTCTCGAGTTTAAGTCTGATGGGGTGATTCTTATTACGTACAGGATTTGTATGGTTAAAATGGGTAAACCAGACCTTATTTTTTTCTGTTTTTGGTAAAGATTCTAAAAGGGCTATCGTTTCACTGATAAACGGATGCGGAATTTCAGACATGGGTCGTTCTAACTCTCCTTCAGCTAAAAAGGTGCCATCTATAATCGCATAATCAATGGATTGAATGAGTTCGATAATTGATTGTTCCCATAGGTTCCATTTATCAATATCTGGCAGGTAAAAGGCAGTTTTGTTAGCACCTTTTATAAGGTACCCTACGGTTTCAGAATATTCATCGCGATGAGGTACCTGTATGGGGGTCACTGAAATAGTTTTTAGATTTTCAGGCCCTCTTAATCTCTTTACTTTAATATTATCAAGCTCAATGAGTTGATCCCAAGGACCATTAGTTTCGAGAAAATCAGCCATTCGAGGCATGGTATAAACAGCTAGTGAATTTTCATTAGAAGCCTCTCTGCCAATATGCATTAACCCGGTATAGTGCCCCATATGAGCATGTGTTAGAAAAATTCCTGAAAGTTTAGTTTTAGATTGTTTCTGCAGAAAACTAGCTTGATGCGTAAAGTCTGGAGTTGCGTCAAAAAGAAAAGTTTCATCTCCTGAATAAACCCCTATGCTTGCTACGAACTCATTAGGTCTTTCAACAAGACAACAACTCTTGTCACAGTTGAACTGTGGAGCACCTGCATCTTGAAGGTTACCGAGAAATACGATTTGTTGGGCGCTGAGGTATTGACAGCCAGCAATGATAAGAAGTAAGAGTTTATTTTTGAACATATACTTCCCCTTTTTTCATAACCAGATCAACGTCTTGAAGTAGAGAGATATAGCGTAAAACATCTCCTTTAACTGCAATAATATCTGCCTGTTTTCCATTAGAAATGGTTCCTACTCTGTCATCAACTCCCATAAAAACTGAAGGCCAATAAGTAGCAGATTTAATTGCCTCGAGCGGAGAGACTCCCATTACATTTACCCAAACATCTAATTCGTTCCAAGTACTTTGAGAGTGAAATTTCATGGGTATTCCACTATCGGTGCCGATGAGCATTACCACTCCGGCCTGTTTCAACTGATGAAACTTGGTGGTAAGGGTAGGTTTACGAGATGGAGTAAGCTGAAAGTAGGGCAATTCTCCAGGAGATTTGATAGATTCTTTGATGTCCTTCACAATCGAATCAGGAAGGCCTAAATGCCATGAATCATTATCTAATTTTTCTGGATTTTGAACCAGGTATTCATAATTATATAATCCCTCGATAGTCGGTGTCCAGAACAAAGGACCTTTGTTCATTTGGGCGGTTCGTTCGACGATACCTGCGATGACATCATCTGGATATTTTGGAGCTGAAGATAGCCCTGTGTGTTCAAAGTTATCAACTCCAGCTTTTAATCCTAATCGAATTTCTTCTGGGCGATGAGAGTGAGCTACTACTTTTAAACCCTGTTTGTGAGCTTCGTCTACAATAGCTTCTAATTCTTCATAACTAAGCTGATCTTGATCAATTAATTTGATGACATCAACTCCTGCTTGAGCTAATCTTCGAATCTTTGAGCGGGCATCTTTAACGCTATCAATTCCCCATCGAAAAGCTTCAGTCCCTGGATAAGGCTTCTTTTGAATAAAAGGGCCGCTCATATACATCGTAGGGCCTGGAATTTCTCCGTTATTAATGGCGTCTCTAACATTAATACTCGCATCAAGCGGTGCACCTAGATCTCTGGCGCTAGTAACTCCTGCCAGTAATAGTTGATGGGCAGAGGCTGGCATGATTACTTCTTCAAAAAGAGGTAAGTAGGTTTTATCCCAATAAGTGTAATTCGAGTGCCCAGTAATCATTAGATGCACGTGCATATCCCATAGTCCTGGCAATACGCTCATGCCTTCTGTTGAAATCACCTCATACTCATTAGGCACCTCTATATTATCCATAGTTCCTACTGCGACTATTGTCTCTCCCTCAATCAGAATTACACTGTTACGAATCGGTTGGTTTCCGAAACCGTCAATAAGTGTTCCTCCGACCAAAGCCTTTTTTTGTCCAAAACTCTGGAAGGAAATAGTAATAGCAATAAGAATAAGTAAACTTCTCATAGTGTTTGAATTAAGTGCTTTTAAGGTATGATAAATCCTAAGAATATTTCATTACATTGAAGCAAATTCACGTTTATGAACAACCTAACTATACGTTCGATTTTATTGGCTTGTGTTCTTTCTTTTCAAGGGATGCAAGTGATGGCTCAACAGAATGACTCTGAATATGAGCAAATGATCAAACAGTACACCACTGACGATCGATTCTATCCCTCATCGGTGGCGAAAATTGTTGACCATGCTTCAATTTCATCGCCTTTGGATCATTTCGGAACGATTATCGGGGCTCCGATGGTTATGCACAATACCACAGAGATTTATGGATATTATAAGTTATTAGCCGAGCAGTCTAATCGATTGATGGTAGAACAGGTAGGGACTAGCGAAGAGGGTCGAGCGATTCATTTGATTGCCATCTCAGATGCTGAAAACTTGGTAAATGCTGAAGTATATAAATCGATGCTCAGAGAATTAGCTGATCCAAGATCAACTAGTGAGCAGCGAGCTAAAGAGATAGCTATTGAAGGAAAGAGTGTTTATTATTTAAACGGAGGAATGCATTCTACCGAGATGGGTTCTCCTGAAATGTTAATGGAACTCGCCTATCGACTCATTACTGATGAATCGGAGGAAATTAAACACATCCGTGAGAACGTCATTGTGCTGATTAATCCCGTTTCAGAACCTGACGGTAGAGATAAGCAAGTCGACTGGTATCACCGGTATTCAAAACATCGTGAGCAGTGGGATGATGGATTTCCTCGATCTACACCCTATTGGGGTAAATATGTATTCCATGACAATAACCGAGATGGGCTTCAGATTAGTCAAGAGATTACTAAGAATATTTTCAAGATTTTCTACGATTGGCATCCAAATGTGATGCTTGATTTACACGAGTCGGTGCCGCTTCTATATATTTCTACGGGTACCGGCCCCTACAACGATAACGTTGACCCGATTACCGTTGGAGAATGGCAGACTATTGCGAATTATGAGATGACAAGCCTTTCTGCTCAAGGTCTCCCAGGGGTATTTCACTGGGCCTTTTATGACGGATGGTGGCCAGGATACGGAGTTTGGGTAGCCAACACGCACAACTCTATCGGTCGTTTTTATGAAACCTTTGGCAATGCAGGGGCTAACACCTACCTAAGGGATCTCACAAAGAGTAAATATGCCGGAGATCCGGTTACTTCAAAGGAGTGGTATCGTCCTGATCCTGCATCGGGAATGGTCAATTGGTCGGCGCGTAACAATACCAATTACATGCAAGCGGGTGTGCTTGCTTCACTTACTTATGCTGCTGATAATTGTTCAGGTCTTTTAAAAAACTTCTACAAGAAGGGACAGAACAATGTAGCCTTTGGATCGAAGAATAAGATCAAACAGTTTAGAGTACTAAAAAATCAAATAGACCCGGTTAAAGCTGCCTATCTAATTAATCAATTGATGGCTCAAGGCATTGAGGTACATAAAGTAATTGAAGGGGAAGATGTGGGAGATTACCTGATTCAGCTGAATCAGCCTTACAGTAAACTAGCGTATGATTTACTTACTGAGCAGAACTATCCGAAAGACGCTAAATTTCCGCCTTACGATGCTATTGCCTGGACGCTCGATTTACTTTATGGTGTTGATGTTGAAAGAGAAGAACAGTTGCATGAGAACCCTTCGATGCTTAAACTTCTTACCGAAAATGTGGTGTATAGCGGGAAGGTTGAGGGAGTTTCTTCTACCTATGCGATTAATTACAAGGCGCAATCCAATGTGGTGCCTGCATTATTCGACTTAAAAGGAACGGCTAAGACTTATGTAATTGATAGTTCTAAGCAAATAGAAACGCACACACTAGCCCCAGGCTCAATCATTATTGAGAATCTTGGAGTTAAAAGAGCGAATGAGTTGGCCTCAAAATTCGGCCTTGATTTGATTTCTCTTAACGAAACCATTAGCGATAAACGCCTTGTAAATCTTCCTAAAATTGCTGTTTACCACAGCTGGACAGATACCCAAGCAGAGGGTTGGGTGCGCTATACTTTTGAACAGTTGGGTGTGCCTTATACGAGCATTGATAAAGATGATTTAAAAGCGGGTCGATTATTAAAAGACTTTGACGTGATTGTGATTCCTCACTTTAGAAGGGGAATGACTCAGTTTGTTCATGGGGTAGATGACAAGTTTGGACCAATGCCTTTTACAAAGACCAAAGAGTATCCTTCACATGGGTATCCCGATCAGACTGATGATATGACCGGCGGGCCGGGCCTTGATGGCATGAATAAGCTCAATGAATTCGTGAAAAATGGTGGAGTGCTAGTACCTCTAGATAATGCCGCAGCAATTATCGCTGACCTAGGGATTGGAGGAGTTTTAAGTAGCTATCGCTCATCACGTTTATTTCATCCAGGATCAATCGTAACTGCCAAGGCTAGAAGTATAGAAAGCCCTATTCTCTATGGTTACCCTGAAGAGTTTCACTTGTACAAAGGAAACACTCCTATGTTACGATCTGATCTTCTTGATCGTAAGTATATGGTTGCTCAATTCGGCGATGAGCCACTAGCAGATGAAAAACCCTATACCGGAGAAATCATGGGATTATCATCGACAGACGAGACTCCAGAAGAAGTCAAGGAATCTGGTAAACCAAGAAAATACGTGATGTCAGGAATGGTTAGAAATGAAAAAGATATTATCGGTACCGGAGCTATATACAGTGTACCTCACGGCAAAGGTCACATTGTTTCGTTCGCCTTTAACCCGCTAGACCGTTTCTTGAATCATCATGATAGCGGCCTTTTCTGGAACGTAATTATTCACTGGAATCACCTATAAGGTGTCGCTTCATAAAAGTATTGGCAAAGGACATTGAGGCTACTCTAGCCTCTTTGTTTCCGCCAATCGAAACTCCTTTTTTAGCGCAAAAGGCAAAACCCAATTTTTGTAGAAAAGAGTTGTTCATCGCAATGCCTAGCGTATTCATGAGTACATCTCCTTGGTCATTTAATTCGAATCGACAATCGGTGAAGCTGTATCCCTTTTCGTTTTCCTGAACGGGCAGTTCGCTGTCATAACCGTGGTGCGCGTTTTCATAAACCGTAACCCCTATGTCGTTGGTGCTTTCTAATAATTTAACCAACTCTTCACAGGGGGTAGCGGGCGTCCAATTATCATCTGCTCCGATCAGTATATGCATAGGAGCTTTGCTAAACGAAAGGTTGGTTGGTGTCACAAAACAGGGCGGGTATAAGGCCAAATGAGCAGCAAAAGAAAGTTCTTTATTGATGGCTTCTTTAAGAGGTAGCCAAGCCGAAAATAAAGTTACGCCACCACCTAAACTCCAACCGGTTATGGCAATTCGATTCGCATCTACTCTCGGATGCTTCGAAAGTGCTTCTAGCGCTCTATAGGCATCGAGTACCATAGCCGCCATCGTAACTTCGCTTTGACTACCAACCGTTGAGGTTATCCCTCTACTTTGAAAGCTTTTTAATTCGAAAGTTGCCATGCCTTTTTCGCGATATTGCTGGAGGTAATCAAAGTGATGATCTCGCCATCCGAGGCTTCCGGCCACACCTAAAACCACAGGCAATTTTTCATCACTAGCTACTTCTGGAAGTCTCAAAACTCCAAACACTTCTTGAGTTTCTTGATCTTCGAGATCAGTCATTACATCATTAAATGTATAAGGGTTTGCACTCTCAAATCGAATGATTTCTTCTTGAGCTTTTGCGCCTAAACTGATTAAACCGATTAATGCTATGAGGTAATATTTCATCTTCAAAGAATTAAGTGTTTTGTCCGACATGGATAATGTTTCCGCTATTATCTAGAATAGAAAATTGCTTCATACCCCAAGGTTTGAGTTCTAATTTTCCGTGCTCATGGATGATTGCTGCCTTGCTGTATTTGAGATATAAATCCTCAATATTTCTACCGTATCTGATGTAACAACCCGTGTTCTTCGGAAGGTTCTCGTCCTTGCACTGCCAAAGATGAATCTCAATTTTATCTTTACGGGTAATGATGTATCCGTTCCAATCATCACTTACCTCGAAACCTAAAACATTTCGATAGAAGTCAATGGTTTCTTCTTTATCTAAATAGGGTAGTTGGGGTATCGATTGTTGCATGCCTTTAAAACCAAAATATCCTTGACTGTAAAGAATGGATAGTACTAAAATCGTTATTAGGGTAAACCAAATCGCGTAGATCATAATTCATTTAGATTAGTATCTAAAGTTATGAATTTAACCACCGCTATTGATTGGATAAGAGTTTATCTTAGCATCCCCTTTTGGAGAGGTGTCTGAGTGGTTGAAAGAGCACGCCTGGAAAGTGTGTATACGGGAAACTGTATCGGGGGTTCGAATCCCCCTCTCTCCGCAAAACAAAAAAGCCCAACTAGCATAGAAACCAACGGTTACGAATCGAACGCCAAGCTTTGCTTGAGCGGTGATTCGTGAAGGGTGGTTTATGAGAGCAACGAGTTTGGGCTTTATTGTTTTAAGCTACCCCCTTGGGGATCAGCGACCAAAGGGAACTAATCCCAAGAATGGTTCTTTTTATTTTAAATCCTTTATCCTTAAATTCGTAGGTAATGAATTCAAAGGCATTTAAGATTTTTTCAGGCTTAGCTGTAATGCTACTGCTCTCAGTAAAATTACTAGGAGTACATGCCCTTATTCATGCCTCTGAAGATACTATAATCGATGAATGCGAGCTTTGTGAGGTCGTAATCAAAGATGTTCAAGAAACTTTAAGTAGTGAGCTTACTGCTGACTATGAAATTATAATTCCTATTGAAATGCAGTTTTCAGAGGAGGTAACGAATTATGAGTCTGTTGTATATCGTTATGATTTTTCACCTCAGGTCCTTTCAAGGCCACCGCCAAGGGTTTAACTAATCTAGTTATTGTTCTGCATTCTTGATCTTGAAATGCAGCCCCCCCCTTGTTTCTAATTAACTTTTTCTGAATATCGATATGCTTAGATCGATACTTGTTTTACTAATGGTAGTGCACTCTACCTTACTTTCAGCTCAGACTAATCTATCTGTGGGAGGGCGAGTTATTGATATAGACTCTAGCCAGCCCTTAGAGGGTGTAAGTGTGGTAGTCGGTAAGTCAGGTACGGTTACTGCAAAAGACGGGAGTTTCAAACTTTCTTTTCCTTCTTCGGAGTATGTTCTTGTGGTTACTCATATCGGTTACCAGAAGCAGAGTATTGAACTTAATCGTATTGATTTAAGTGACGAGCTAATTGTAAGATTAGAATCTGAGTTTACCTCTTTAGATGAGGTCGAGATTTTTGGTCAAACGCCTCAACAACGCGCTCAAGAACTTTCGACAGTGACGGTCGGAGTCTCCAAGGACTTTCTGATTGCGAATCGAGAAAATAGCTTGATGCAGACCCTTCGTAAGATACCGGGAGTGAGTACTATTACTATAGGTTCAGGACAATCAAAACCGGTAATTCGTGGTTTAGGGTTTAATAGAGTTTCTGTGGTTCAGAATGGAATTAAGCATGAGGCACAACAATGGGGAAATGATCATGGTTTAGAGATTGATCAGTACGCAGTAGAGGATGTTCAAATTATTAAAGGACCGGCATCCTTACTTTATGGTTCAGATGCAATTGGGGGGGTGATTGATATACGTCCGCCACAGACCCCAGCAAAGAACACTTTCAGTGGTGATATTAACCTCACCGGTGAAACGAATAATGAACTGATTGGAGTATCTTCATCGATCGTAGCTAGAAATGAAAATTGGTACTACAGGGCTAGAGTAACTTATCGTGATTACGCCGATTATAAAGTGCCCACTGACCGAGTACTTTACGACAATTATGTCTTTGAACTGGCTGATAACCGTATTCGAAATACAGCTGGGAATGAAACAAACTTCGGACTGATCTTTGGTTTTGTAGGTGAACGTTTCAAGGCTGAAACTTCGCTCAGTAACATGAATGGTAATAATGGTTTCTTTGCCAATGCTCATGGTCTTGAGGTGCGTTCGTCATCGATTGATTACGATGCTTCTTTTAGGGATGTGGATCTCCCGTTTCACGAGGTAAATCATTTCAAATGGATTCAGAACTTTCAATTCTTCAGACCGAATAGTACTTTGCAGATTGATTTTGGATTCCAAAATAACGAGCGTACTGAGCAGTCAGAGCCTGTTCCGCACGGCTTCATGCCTAAACCGACAAGTAGCAGTGAACGAGTTTTCTCTAAGAATACATATACTTTAAACATTCACAATTCTTTAGAGAATAGGGGAGTTCATGAATTGTCTTTCGGATTTAATGGTGAAATTCAAAACAATCGAATTGGCGGATGGGGGTTTTTAATCCCTTCTTTCAAACGATTTACAGCTGGGATATTTGCCTTTGATCATATTAGACTTTCAGAGTATTTACACCTTCAAGGAGGACTTCGGTATGATATCGGTCGAGTAACTACCGATTCTTACGTAGATTGGTTTCAGACACCTGTTGAAAACTCATTAGGTATTTTGGAGTTTCAAAATCTACAACGAGCTTCAGATGAGGATTTAAGTTTCGGAAGTTATAGTGGGTCTGTTGGTATGAGTTATCTTAAGGACCGAACAGCTTTAAAATTTAATTTAGGAAAGAGCTTTAGAATACCATTAGCGAATGAATTGGCCTCTGATGGGGTCAATTATCACATGTATCGATTTGAACGTGGTCAATTAGATCTAGAAGCCGAGGAGTCGTATCAATTCGATTTTGAATGGAATCAGTCTGGTGAAATCCTAAATTTTGGCTTCAGTCCTTTTGTGAATTATTTCACCAACTTCATTTATTTAAATCCGACCGCTGATTATTACGAAACACTTCAGGTATATGCTTATCAACAAGCTGAGGTGCTTAGATATGGCGGGGAGGTTTCTTTTGGGCTTACTATTAATCGATCATTGAGTTTGGATAGTTCGGTAGAGTATGTCTATGCAGAACAGTTAGAGGGTCCTAAAAAAGGATTCACGCTTCCTTTTAATCCGCCATTATCTAGCCTGTTTTCGCTTTCTAAAAGCTTCGAGACAGGTGAGCTATTTAGGAATACCAGACTGATTACTGATTATCGAATAACCGCTGCGCAGAATCGAATTGTTCCACCCGAAGAAAAAACCCCGGGATATCAACTCTTCAACCTGTCACTTCTCTCTGAGTTAAACCTGAGCAATAACGCTGAACCGATCAATCTTCGTTTCAAGATCAATAATTTATTCAATACTAAGTACTTCGATCACACCAGCTTTTACCGCCTGATCGATGTTCCTGAACCTGCACGAAATTTTTCTTTATCAATTACTTATAATTTTTAAAAACAACACATTATGAAAGCGATTTTTAAACCAATCCTTTTATCTTTTTTTACAATCCTTTTATTCGTTTCATGTACTGATGATGAGATTCAACCACCTGTAATTTCTAATGTAGAAGTGGGAGCGGTTCACGATGAAGGAGCCGAAGATGTTCATGCCGACGAAGGTATTGCTCACCCAGGCGAGTCTATGCATATAGGGGCTGATATTCTAGCATTTGCTCGAATCGAAAGTATTACTGTTGATATTCATAGCGATGAAATCACTCCAGCCGCTGGTGAAGTTGCTTGGGTGTTTGAAGAGGTTTACACTGATTCTAAATATCAAGTACTGAATGCTGAGCTTCATGAAGACATTATGGTGCCAGAAAATGCAGCATTAGGTGAATACCACGTATATATTATCGTTGTTGATCAGGCAGGTAATAGTACAACGGCTGAAGCGCATTTTGATTTGGTTGTAGAAGAGGGAGTCTAGTAAATGCTTATTTTAGACTAGAACACCTAAAAAATGAAAGCGTTTATGAAGAGTTATAATCAATGGGGCCTTTTATTACTTGGTTTTTTTGCCTTGGCGCTTGTTTCTTGCACCGAAACAGAAATCGATGAAGAAAAGCCAACAATTACCGTTAACTATTCTGGAGGCTTTCCACAGACTTGTGAAAATCTTAGTCGAGGGCAGAGCTATACGATTAAAGCTAAGGTTGCCGATAACTTAGAGTTGGCAAGCTATTCTATTGAGATGCATCATAATTTTGACCATCACACTCATGACGATCAAGAGGATCCTTGCGAATTAGAACCGATTACTACGGCAGTAAATCCATTTAATTTTTCTACAAATAATAATGTTCCTGAAGGTTTAACCAATTTTGAAATAGAAGCGGTTGTCACCATTCCAACCACTATAGACACGGGTGACTATCATTTAGCACTTTCGGTTACAGATGTTACAGGGTGGCAAGCTAGAACTGCTGTGGATGTCAAAATTGTAGAATAAATCATATAATAGCTATCCGTTGCGATTTTTTATTCGAACATTTATTGAATTTCTTCAAGACAAAGACTATCGAAGCCTCCTTGGGGCTTCAATAATCATCTTATTTGGAGGAGCTTTTGTATACATGTATGCAGAGGGCTGGCGGTTTATTGATGCTCTTTATTTTGCTTCGATTACCTTAACAACTATTGGATACGGAGACTTCGCACCAAAGACCGATCTAGGTAAGATATTCACCATCATTTACATCGGCCTTGGAGTAGGTCTCATTTTAACCTTTGTCAACACGGTATTCAATCACTTCAAAGACGCTCGAAAAAACTACAACGACCGAAAATAAATTTATCATGAGATCAGCGCTGTTCACCCTTGTTTTGTTTTCCTTCTTCTCGATATCTTCTGCACAATATCAAATAGATGCAGAACGTGTGAATCAAAATTTAGAAACGCTAAAAACCTTTGGTATCAACGACCAGGGTGGTAATGATCGTGTTGCATACAGTGAGCATGAACTTGATGCAAGAGAATATGTGATTAAACGTCTGAAGGATCTTGGAGTTGAAGTTCATATCGATGCAGCCGGCAATATTTCAGCTTTAAGAAAAGGCCGAAAAGGACTTTCAAAGGTCGTTGCTTTCGGTTCTCATATCGACGCGGTGCCAAATGGTGGACATTATGATGGTCAAGTGGGTAGCATGGCTGCCCTAGAGGTAATGCAGACATTAGTTGAACAGAATATCAAAACCTATCACGATTTCGAACTGTTGATATTCACTAATGAAGAGGGAGGGGTATTTGGTAGTCGGGCACTCGCTGGTAAAATTGATGAAGGGACTCTTAAGGTGAAAACCTCTTCAGGCTATACTAATGCGCAAGGTGTTGATCGCTTAGGTGGAGACTCGTCTACCATTTTCTCAGTGAAACGGAGTAATGAAGATCTGCACGCATTTATCGAATTACATATCGAACAGGGTTCAAATCTATTCGATCAAGGTATTGATGTAGGTGTAGTTGAAGGAATTGTAGGCCTCAAATGGTGGGATGTTGTTGTTAAAGGATTTGCGAATCATGCCGGAACCACCCCGATGAATAAGCGAAAAGATGCGATGTTGGCATCGGCCGAATTTGTTTTAAACGTCAACAATATAGCTAAGAGTATTGAAGGAAATCAAGTAGCTACGGTCGGGCGTATTCAGGCACTTCCTGGAGCACCTAACGTCATTCCTGGTGAGGTTCGAATGAGTCTAGAAATTAGAGATTTGAGTTCAGAGCGCATCAAGGAGGTTTATGAGGCGATTGTTTCTGGTACAAAGGACATCGAAGAAAAATATCAAACCACCTTTGAATTTTCTCCTATTGATGCAACTAGTCCACCTGCGATGATGGATGATCGTATTCGTAAAGTGATTAGCGATCAGGCCAAACGTTTAGGATATTCTCAATTGAGCCTACCTAGTGGAGCTGGTCATGATGCGCAAGATATGGCGATGATAGGGCCAACAGGCATGATTTTTATCCCTAGTTATGAGGGAATAAGTCATTCCCCTTTAGAGTACTCCACCCCTGAGGATATTGCAAAAGGAACACAGCTACTACTGAATTCGTTGTTAACACTCGATAAGATGACTAAGCTATAGTTAGCTTAGTGGTTAAATAAGCAATTACGATTAGCAGTAAGAGCCACCAATATTTTCGAAACATTCGATTAGTCCACTCGTTAGCCCCCCACATTATTTACTCCAGATTTCATATATAGGGCTCCCCTTACTACTCAAGCCTGAGTGATGCCATTGCCCATCAATGAGTTCATAGGTAAATGCTAATGAGGCTCCAACTCTTGAGCGATCCCTCGAGAAAAACTCAATATTTTCGGTGTAGGCACCATCTTTGGTAGTGTAAGTTCCTCCGCCAGTTCCAGAGAATTCTTTGGTTTCTACATTAAAGGCAACCCATTGAAATCGTTTTCCTGAAAGCAGTTTTAAAGTTCTCCGTGCCTGATTAATAGGTCTAGAAACCATTTCGTCTCCTCGCTTTCTTCCGGTCATTTGCCAGGCCCCCATGAGTTTGCCTAGATAGCCGTTGTCGATTTGTTTGAAGGTCAGACCTAAGGGCAAAAGATGATAACCCTCTGCGTTGGGAATGATAGTAAACTCTTTTGTGCTCCCTACATTATCGGGGGTTTCAGAGTCGAATTCAACATTTAATTGCCAGCGGTCACCGTAGAGAGTCCATGATCCCCCCATGGTTTTAATAAAATCTCCGCTAGTGTCGTACCAAGTAATCACTTGGTGCGTTTCGGTGACGATAGCCGATACGTTTAATTCGTTACCGTTTGCGTCTGTAGTTTTTGCTTGCCATCCGCCAATAGGTGATTGAGCATTACCTGTGCAAACACAAAACAATAATGCGATTAATAGGTTAGTAATTTTCATTAGCATTAAGATTCTTTAGTACTAGATCTCTAGTTGCAACAATACCTTCAATTTCACCTAGGTTATCTCCTTCGTATTCAATTCCAATAAAACCTTGATAGTTGTATTTGTTGGCAATGGACAGCATTCGAGTAAAATCAATATTCGTTTCATTTCCTTCTTCATCAAAATCAAATGATTTTGCGCTAAGAGCCATAGCTTTTGGCATCATCTCTTCAACGCCTTTGTAGATATCGTATACCTCGTTACAGTTTTCATCAGTAATTGACCCGTAGCCATCCTCAGCAATACAGAAGTTCCCATAATCGGGAAGGGTTCCACAATTCGGTAGATCAACACTATTGATGACTTGCATTAGTGCTTCTCCATTAGAGCTCAGTCGACCGTGGTTTTCAACAAGTACATTGATATTTTTGTCTGAAGCATAGTTAGCTAGATCAGTTAAACTCTTTACAGAGGTTTCGCTCCAAATTTTAGGGTCATTAGACCCGTGAAGATTTACACGAATTGCTGAGCAGTTCATTGCTGAGGCGGCATCTATCCAAATCTTGTGGTTTTCAACAGCTTCAGTGCGCTCGGTTTCATCGGCTACAGAAAGACTACCTTCTCCATCAATCATGATGAGTACATTTTGTAGTTGATATTTCTTAGCTAGTTCATTGTTCTTTGCTACAAACTCATCGATGGCTTCAGCCTTGTCTTCTGCAAGCATGACCTCTGGATACAACTGATTTACATACTCTAAGCCTTTGAAGCCTAAATTGTGCGCATACTCTGCAAAATCGTATGGAGAAATATTTTTCTCCCAAATCATTCGGTGCAAAGACCACTGCGCTAGAGATAATTTTGGTTGAGGTGCCCTACTAGTACATGAGAATAGAATAATAGCTAAGAGCCCAGTTAATAGTTTATTCATTGTCTTAAGATTTAGAAGGTTGTTTATAGTTTATGGTGAATCTCGTAGTTTTCTTTTGAGTATCAATGTAAAGTTCCTCTGAGCCTTTAAGGTCAATTTGTTTGGTCTCTTTATCACCGATTTCAATAGTTCTTAAAACCACTCCGTTTTGTTGAATTCTTACCGAAAATGGAGCTTTTGCTAGATTTTCTACCACAGCCACACAGTCTTGACCTGCGAATGGATTTATTGATCCATCTTGCCCTTGTCCTTTGCCGGTCATAAGCATGTTTGTAGAGGGATCTAGTTTAAACTTATTTTCTTTTTGAGCCAAAGCAGGTGTGGTTACCAGCATCAACCCTGCTATAAATATTGATTTACTAAAAAGAGTTATTTTTTTGATTTTCATACTGCTGGTTTTTAACATCTTACCTAATTTAGAAAGAAAAAATGGTATCACTATTACTTTCCTTAGCGCTCTTTATTCAGACTCCAGAGATTGAGGGCCGTTGGGTAACTGTCGATGATGAGACAGGAGTTGAGAAATCTGAAATTCTTCTTTATGTCGAAGACGGGAAGCTTTACGGAAAAATTGAACGCCTCTTATTACCTGAAGATCAAGGTAAAACCTGTGTGAATTGTAAAGGCGATGAGTACAATAAACCCATCGAAGGCCTGGTCATTGTTAAGGGTTTAAATCCAGATGATGACTCATGGACTAAGGGCAAAATCATGGACCCTGCAAATGGTAAAAATTACGATTGTACCATTACCTTAAAAGATGACAATACCCTTAATGTTAGAGGTTATTTAGGTTTTTCTCTACTAGGTCGAACCCAGGTGTGGAAGCGTAAATAATTACTCAGGGCATTCACCCCAAATAGGCAACTGACCAGGCGACAGGGGTGATTCTGTTGCGAAGTTTCTTGGCTCTTCTTGAATGAGAGGTACACACCAACTACTCTTTTTCAATAGCACCTTTTTTTATAAAGGTACGGGCAATAGCTATTTTAATAAAATACCTCGTCGAAGAAGGCTCTCATTTTTGCAGCATAAGGAACCCCGTATTTATCGAAGGTTGCTCGAGTTGTTGAGTCTGGTTTCCAGTCAAAGAAAGCGTGACCTGCATCTTCTACCTGAAGATAGATGGCTTTTTGCCCTTTTGCCTCTAAGGTATCTACATAGGCTTGTACCATTTCGTGAGAAATCAAGCCATCCTTGGTGCCTCTAGTAAGAAAATGTGGAACCTTTCTTGAGTCACTTGAGGGTACATTTTTGATCGGAGAAAGTCCATTTCGATAGGCGATATCGGTCTGCGAGATAAATTGATTTAATGGGTTCACATCGAAAACACCATAGCTAGGGGCCACCGCTTTGATGGCATTTATGATTTCTAGACCCACTTGTTCAGCGGTTTTACCTTTAGGCAAGTAGGTTGGCATGAGTTTGAAATCTATCAAATAATCCCCTGTTCCTATCTGATCAGAAAGAGTCGCAGCGGCTGCTGATAAATGTCCACCAGCACTATCACCTGTAACGGCAATTTGATTTGGATTAGCTCCGTACTTAGAAGCATTCTCTTGAAGATGTGCAATTGCACCAAAAACATCCTCTACCAAGTGGTGCATAGAATTTGGGGTTTCATCCCCATCTAGGGAATTGATCCAACGGTAATCTATACTAGCAACCACATAGGTGTTTTCCTTTGCTAGTTCCCACGCTAAGGCACGCATAATGTCTTCGTTGTTTGATGACCATCCGCCCCCGTGAATAATGACAACCATTGGTAAACCTTTACCTCCCTTGGGTGCGAATACGTCATACTTCAGTTCTTTTTTTCCAGGCTTAGCATATACGATGTCTCTATATATGTTTAGGTTGTTTATTAGAGAGCGTTCAACAATGGTGGCTCCGATAGTCATGTCCTTAGTAACTGTTATCGTTTCTTCTGGCGAGAAAAACTCATAGCTTGTCGTTCCCCACATACCACCTTGAACGGTATAGTAAATGGCATCAATTTCATGCCCCGACTCTGGGATAGCTTTTAGGGTAAGTTTAGTATCGGCTGCTACAACCCCGTCAGCAGGAATTGCAGGTTCTACTTTGATACTTCCGTGATCGAGATCTGCGACCTTAACCTGAAATTGAGCCTTAATGGTATTTATAGAAAGGATTGCCAAGATAAGGGCAAGCCCTTTGATTTTATGAAGATGCATAGTGTTGGTTGTTTAACCTTTTCAAGTTAGAAGAATAATTGAAGTAAAACTGTTAAAGTTTGGTTAGTCAGTCTTCAATGCCTCATACAAAATCGCCTTTCTGATATTTAAGTCGTAGATCGCCTGTTGATCCCTTGTGGGATAGACCCGATTAGATAAGAAGATATAGATGAGTTCAGTGGCAGGATCTACCCAAAAGAAAGTGCCGGTGAAGCCAGAGTGACCATAACCTGATGGATCTGCCATAGGTGAAGGGTATGAATCTTCATAGGAAAGGGTATCATTTTCAATCATTGGTTTGTCAAAGCCCAGTCCTCTTCGGTTGTTGTTTTCTTTGAACTGAACTTGTGTGAAGGTCTCTACGGTCGAAGTCTCGAGAAACCTTTGCCCTTGGTATTCCCCTTTATTCAAAAGCATTTCTAAAATAGGGAGAAGAGATTGTGTGTTGGCGAACAATCCGGCATTACCTGAAACCCCTCCTAGTAATGCTGCATTTTCATCGTGAACCCAACCTCGAGTTAGTGTTTTTCTAAAGAGGCTGTCCTGCTCTGTAGGTACTATTCGCTCAATAGAAACTTTATCTGCTGGATTAAATAGGAGCTCATTCGCACCTAGCTTCTCTAAAAAGTTTTGATTTAAATAAGTTTCGAAGTCTTTACCGCTCAAACGCTCAACGACCTCTGGAATCATCAAAAAGGTAAGACCTGAATAGCGATAGATTTTGTCTGAATGTTTTGATTTTCTCGCCTTGCGGTAAACGTAAGATTTAAATTTTTGGTGAATAAAGACTCCTTCGTAGGCCTTGGTAGGATACTTTTCAGAACGCTGGTTGCTCACCCATCGACTTTTCAGCTGGTGGTTTCTTTTTTTGATCTTATTGAGGTAAACGATGTAGGGAACGATTCCCCCATGGTGCGCTAGTAATTCTCTAACTGATAGCTTACCCTTCTTAGGGTGTTTCTTCCAATCAGGAAAGTAGTTGCCGAATTGAGCATCGAGATCTAAGAGTCCATCGTCGTAGAGTTTCATAAGTGCCAAGGTTGAGCCAACTACCTTGGTAATAGACGCTAAATCGTATAAGTCACTTGAACTTACGGGTGTAATACTGTCATAGGTGTGAAACCCGTAGGCTTTATCTACTAAGATTTTCTCTCCCTTTTTTAGGAAAACTTGTGCTCCAGGGAAAGCACCATTTCTAATTCCGTTTTCTACAATGCTGTCGATGCGTTGCTGGGTATCATTTTGCGCGTTAGTAAGCAGAATCGATAGGCTGAAGATTAGAATAAAAAGGCTTCTCATCAATTTAGAGTTTGGTATACATAGAATAATAGATCGATGCCTTGAGCTCGCAGGTTTCTCGATCAAATCGAATCGTGTCTAATAGGCCTTTTGGTTTGTTCAAATGCTCAAACTCGGCACCTAGGAGTGATTTGAGTTGTTCTAAATTACAGTTAAATGAGGTAGATTCTACCTTTACAACTTGTTCTTTAAAGCCCTGAAAATCTGGATAGTTAATGAGATTTTTGGCGTGGTTGTAATCGGTTGTCTCAATGGTAATATCTACTATCTTCAAAATAGATGCATAGTCTACTTCAAAATCACAACAAATTAAACGACCTTCTTTGTTTAGTCTTTGAGTGTATTTTTTTAGCATCATGGTATCGATATATTCAAGGGAGCCAAAAAAGCAAAGTAGATCGCAAGAATCAGGAAGTTCTTCAAGCCGGTTAGTGTAGGTTATATTCGGATGAGATGTAGCTTTTTCAATCATGGCTTGACTAGGGTCATAACCGATCACTGTTTTGGCATAAGGCACTAATGCCATACTTGAAGTGCCTACTCCACACCCCACATCTAAAGCCGTTTTGAAATGACACCCTTTTAAAACCTTCGATAAAATGAGCTCGTGTAAAGGAGGTCTGTACGCGCTGTAATGGTCAGATTCTGATGAATTATATGCAGATGAAGGTTTAGACATTAGCTTGAAGATAAACTAAAACAAGTATTTTTAGAAGACCTAATCTGATTCAATGTTACGATCTCGATTGCACTTATTTTCTCTTTTATTCTTACTGATGGGCATGTTGTATTCCTGTGATAGTGCCAGCTGTTGTTCAAATAAATCAAACTTTAATTGCAATCCGCTGTATCGATCTTGATCAAAAATCAATTCTCCTTCTTGAAGTTCAAAGGTTTCAAAGAATTTATGTTTATCGTTTAAGATGCGATGAGGGTCGATGTAACGTTTTCCTTGAAAGGGAGCTGAATAAGTGGCTGCATTACCATCATCTGCCCATGATAAATCGATCATCCTATCGAATTCGTGCTGAGCCCGAACCATAGAAAAGGATAATAACAGAAGAAGTATCTTCAGGTAAATAGCGGGACGGTTAAGCATTGAGGCTAGTGTGAGATACTAATGTAATATTATTTGAATTAGTCATGTTTTTGAAATACTCCGAACAAGAAGTTTTGGGAGCCTCCCATCGGAGTAATATGGTCTACTCTGGTTGTTTTTTTCATATCAAAAGCTGTACTAGCCAAACGCTGCTGTAAGGTCTGTTCGTTGTATTGTTTAATTTCAAGAGCACTGCACTTTTTTGGACCGTCTGTAGAGAATCCTCCAACTATGGCATAACTATTTGCTGCACTCTTTAGAATACTGAGGTATCGCTCTATCGACTCTTCTGTTGTTTGAAAATGAAACGAGGCTCGATCATGCCAAAGCGTATAAGTTGTATTAGGTTGAAAGTCTAAAATGTCTGAAACAATCCAGTTTACCTTATTTGAATCATACTGTAATCGTTCTTTCGCTCTATCAATAGCTGCAGCTGATATATCGAGAACCGTTAAGTTGGTGAAACCCATTTTAAGTAGGTGATCAACTAAGTGGCTGTCACCTCCACCTACATCAATGATACTAGCATCCTTCGAAAGGTTTAGTTCTTCGATCAGTTTTAGAGAAGTGGTAGGAACTTCTTGTGTCCAACTAACTTCATGGGGTTGTTTGGTAGCGTAAATATGTTCCCAGTGGTCTTTGAGGTTGTTTTCCATAATCATTATGTTTTCCAATCCCAAAGTACGATATCCCACTCAGCATTTCCATATTCGATTTATTGATGTTGTTTTAAAACAGCCATAACCTAAAGTGCGATTAATGCAAATAATTTTATTTCAACACTTTAGTATGAGATTTTATCAATCCATTTTAGAACGAGTTAAGCCAATTTTGTCCTCTGCGAGACAAACAAATAGTCTTTTTCTATTAGTAATATGGCTATTACCTCTAGGCACCCTTTGGTTATTACTATACTTTTTAATTATTAAAATCTGAAGGTTTTCAGATCATAGTTTATTGGTAAATAGTGGCTATCTTTTATTTATGAATAAACATGTAAGAATTTTGACGAGTAGTGCTATAATCGTTCAAGGAGCTGCTCAGATTCTAGAAGAGCAGGGAATTATACCGCTTATCAAAAACATTAATGAGTCTGGGCGTTTAGCTGGTTTCGCAACTTTGCCCGATGAAGTAGAGCTTCATGTATTAGAATCAGAGGCCGAGGCGGCACTTGACCTAATCAAAGACCTTGCCTAATTACTCGCTCTTTTCATGAGCTTCAAGGTCGCTCTCCAAATCTAATTTTCTAAAAGTGGGAGAGATAATACCTGTGGTGAGTACGGTAAGAATAGTCATACTGCCCCCAAAGACAACCGCGGTTACCGTTCCCATTAGTTTTGCTGTCACTCCACTTTCAAAGGCTCCTAGTTCATTCGACGAACCCACAAACATAGTGTTTACCGAGGCTACTCTTCCTCTCATGTAATCTGGAGTTTTGAGTTGTAAGATGGTTTGACGAATCACCATTGATACTCCATCAGTTACTCCGCTAAAGAAGAGGGCTACTACTGAAACCCAGAAAATTGTTGATAGGCCGAAGGCAATAATCGATAATCCAAATCCAAAAATCGCAACGAGTAGCTTGAGTCCTGCATTTTTACTAATAGGGATATAGGCGGTAATAAGCATCGTTAAAAAGGCACCTACTGCTGGGGCTGCTCTTAGTATTCCGAAACCTTCAGATCCGACCTTTAAGATGTCTTGAGCAAAGATGGGGAGTAGTGCTACTGCACCACCAAAAAGTACAGCAACCATATCTAGGGTTAGCGCTCCTAAGATGGCCTTAGTGTTAAAGACAAAGCGTACTCCTTCTTTCAAACTTTGTAAAACAGGTTCTCCAATTTTAGGATTCATCACAGGTTTTCGACTAATTAAGGATCCTAGAAATAAGGCAATCATCACTAGAATAAATATGATGCAGAGTGACCAGTGAACTCCGATCCAGTTAATCGTGAATCCTCCAATCGCAGGTCCTAGAATCGAAGCCATTTGCCAAGTTGAACTGCTCCACGTCGCAGCATTCGGATATACTTTTTTAGGAACTATCAGTGCTATTAACGAGAAGATGGTTGGCCCAAAGAAAGAGCGCAATAACCCTCCGAAAAACACAAAGGCGTAGATGGAATAAAGTATTGTTTTCTTGTCCCAAGATATTGAATCACTGGAGATAAGAAATAACCCCAGACTAATTAGAGAGAATAAAGCGATGATACATAGAAATAGATTTCGCTTTTCTTTTTGATCAACGATATGGCCTGCAAAAAGAGCCATACCTAAGGCAGGTATAATTTCCATGAGCCCGATGAGCCCGAGAGAAAGAGGATCTTTAGTTAGCGAATAAACTTGCCACTCAACGACAATAAATTGCATCGACCAAGCAAAAACTAAAACAAATCGAAGCGCTAAAAAGATGTTGAACTCTTTTATTCTAAGCGCGGCGTAAGGATCTCTTTTTGCCATAAAAAGCCGATGTGTTTGAAAATTCTATCACCAATGTATGGAATTTTAGAAGGCAAACACACCGGCCGAATTGAATTCGATAGTAGTACGTTGATTAAAATTTAAAGGTTACCCCCGCTAAGAAGTTAGCTGTGGCTTGCGGATAATAACCCGCCCCATCAGCGGTGACCGTCTCACCATTCGCTCCGGGATAGTCATAAGTATAGTAATATCCTCGATCTACATATTCTGCATTGAAAACGTTATTGATAAGTGCGGTGAAAGTAATGGACTTAAACACTGACTTTGGTTCAATCTGGTAAACCAAATTCAAATCGCTGGTGAAATAAGCCTCGAGTATATCTAGACTTGAAACTTCGCTCCCTAGATTACTCATATATTGTTCACCGACATACTTCGACAAGAAGGCTAATTGAAAATGTTCGCTAGGTGTATAGGTGAAACGATTACCCATAATTACCCCAGGAGAGAAGGATAAAGGCGTATCTCCAAGGTTTTTTAGTTCACCAAAAACTAGGGCGTTAAAGTCTTGGTTGCGATTGGTACTAAATGCTGCATTAGGTTGGACACTAAAGCTATCAAATATCTTGTAATCAGCATCTAACTCGAGCCCTAATCGGTAGCTTTTACCGCTAGTTGCTCTTATTGGCGCACCAACGTCATCAATAGCTCCAGTAAGTACTAATTGATCGGTGTAATTCATATAGTAACCGTTCGCATTTAGCTTGAATCTTTCGTTTTTAAGTCGCCATCCTAATTCAAAATCATCTAGTCTCTCAGCCGTATTCACTCCGTTTTCAAAATCGTTTCGATTAGGTTCTCTATGTGCTCTAGCAAATGAAAAATAGAGATCACTTGCATCAGCTAAACGATAGACAAAACCAGCCTTGGGGTTGAAAAAATTGAAGTTGGCATCAATATCGATTGGAGCTCGATCAGAGGTTAATCCTGTTGTTTGGTAAGAGACGAATCGCCCTTGAAGGTCTAGATAACCAGACAGTTTAGTACTGATTGAAAAAGTCGCCTTAGAGAATAAACTGAGGTCTGTTTTTAAGGCATCACTGAAGTAGTAGCGATCTATGATTGAAGTACTACTCGCTAAATCACTACCCCAAATAACTTCGCCAAAGTGATCGCCGGTATAGTGGCTGTATGAGATGCCATTAATCATGTTTATATCTTCTCTGGAGTAATTGGCATTAAAGTTGGCTACATAAAAGTCGTTGTCGAGCCATCTTCTTACCACAAGGTCACTGCCGTCAATAATCAGGTTATTAAAATCAGAAGCACTCTCATCGTTTTTATATTGCTCGAAAAACCCTGACCCTTTGGTGTAGTTTAAACTGAGGTTAGTTGACCAGTTATTGTTTATGATCTCATTCCAATGTAGTTGAAAATGATTTTGTTCATAATCATCTACCTCATTTTCATAGGTGTATGGATTTTGCCTGCGGTTTTCAGCGAGTTGTTGAGGGTCAAGACCAAACCACGCCTGATAAGTACGTTCATTGCCGCCAAAAGCAATGGCTTTGATTAGTCGATTGGAGTCGCTGTAGGCAGCTTGTAAAAAATATGATTTTAGATCTGCAAAGGCTCTATCAACGTAGCCGTCTGACGAAATATTAGATAGCCTGCCTGATAGTTCAAAGTTTTCATTAATTCTTCCTGTAGTGAATTTAACGGTGTGTTTACGGGTATTAAATGACCCAAATGAATTCGAGGTTTCACCTCCGGCCTGATCGGCCATTGCATCGGTCAAAATATTCAGACTTGCACCGAAAGCTCCAGATCCATTGGTTGAGGTGCCGACTCCGCGCTGTAGCTGTAAATTTTCGGTAGAAGAGGCAAAATCTCCTAAGTTTACCCAGAAAGTCCCGTGACTTTCAGCATCGTTGTATGGAATACCATTGATAGTCACGTTGATTCGCTCGCTATTAGATCCGCGAACGTTGAGGTAGGTGTACCCGACACCAGCGCCAGCGTCAGAAGATGAAATTACTGAAGGGAGATAATTCAACAAGATCGGAATGTCTTGTCCTAGATTTCGTTTGGCGATTTCCTTCTTATCAAAATTGGTAAACGTTACCGGAGTATTTGAATTGGCTCTAACTGCACTCACTAGTACTTCGTCTAGAATGAATTCATTCGATGAAAGGACGATTAGAATCGAGTCGTCTGCGATTAAATTTACCTCTTGTTCTTTCGATTGGTAGCCGATAAAGGAAATCTGGAGAGTGTAACGCCCCTCGACTAGACGTAATTTAAAGTTGCCCTCTTCATCGGTGGCTACACCTTTGTTTGATTCTTCGACAATTACCGTTGCACCGCTTAATGGTTCGCTACTTTGATTAACGATTTTTCCAGATAAGAGTCGTTCTTGTGCGTTTGTAACTAGGTTTACAAACAAGAATAAGAAAAGTAGATTTTTCTTCATTTTAAAGAAATTTAAAACGAATAAAAAGAGGTAATTATTCTTGATTAGTAAATGAATAATTGTTTGAAGCATTTGCTTCGGTTTCCCTAAACAGCATTACCTGTTCTAGGTTCATTGGGTATGATCTCAGCCTTAAAAAAGCACCCCTTTTGAGAACGTAACAAAGGTAAGTCAGAAATGAATTATTTAAAGCCTTATGCAGCCTATAAATTGTATATAAATCTAAGGCTTATGAATCTTGGCTGGATAAAGGTTTCGGCAGAAAACACTAGAATATTATCGGCACTATTTCTGACTTGCGCATCGATATTCAAAAGATTGGACCCCCTAATTTCGTATTCGAATTTTGCGTCTTTATTCTTTCGATAGAACAAAGAGGCATTTAAACTTTGAAAGAATTGTCGTTCATTAATACCATCGTCCTGGGCGTTATAACTATAATCAAGGTTGAAGGTTATCTTTTTCTTGATATAAGCATCAAAGGAACTAGTGATTGAGTTTCTTTTGAATTCGGTTTCTCGACTTCCTTGATTATTTGTAGTTAAACCATGATTATAACTTAATCTTAAGTTTGGAGCATATGGAAAATTCGTACTAATCGATGGAGAAATGCTTCGATTTAATGAGGTGTTTAATGATTGAACACCCTGTATAAATTGATTCAACTTGCTGTAATTAACATTTGCTCGCGTACTCAGCCTAATCCTACCTACGGTTTTTTGAATTCTTCCCGAAAGATTAGTGCTTTCATCAGCGAATTGAGAGTTGAAAAATGTACTTGTTCGAATGATATTATCAAAGTCTGTAATTGTTCGAATTTGATCTAAATTTTTCGTGTAACCAGCTCTCACAAATACGTTGGTATTATTGAATAAGTTGAAGCTGTTGTATAGTAAACTTAAATTGTGAGACAAGCCATTGGTTAATTCCGGCGCTCCATATTGAAAGCTATTATAATTATTCATCACCAAACCTTGTGCGATTCTTGAAACGTCGGTGAATTGGTTGATGATTCGATAATTAAAGGTTAAAGATTCACTAGTCTTAAATTGCATTTTAGTTTCAAAATCGGGCAGAACCTGGGTGAACGCTTGAGCATTTGCTTTCCCAAATTGCTCATTAGATAATTGATAACGTCTCAGAGAAAGCCCCGGTACAATAGTGAATATACCCGCTCGAAGTCTTAGATGCGCACTTAAGTAATAGTCACTAAAATCATAGACCGTTTTATTGTTTAGTTTTAAACTACTTTCCTCTGTTGAAGGTCTGTATTCGGCATTTAATATGTTTTGAAATAAATCAGAATCAAACTCTTGATGGCTTCGAATGACTCCTACAGTAAAGTTTAAATTAGCTTTATTACTGAGTATGTGATAATACTCTATTTTAGAATCGATTTGAGTGCTTTTGATGATTCTGCTTTGTCCAATGTTGTAGCCTTGATCAGAAGATTTAAACCCTAAAGCTTGGGCAGTGCTATTAAAAACGGATGGCTCACCATCTATTCCCAGAATTATTGCATTGTAAAAGGGATCTTCTTCACTTATTTGTAGTTGAGTTTCTGAGGACAGTATGTTTTTCTCATCAATAGTGAGGTAGTAGTTGAGGGATTGATTAATTCTATGAGGCGAGACTTCCTGTCTCTCTAATGTATTTCCTAGTATCGATGATAAGGTAGATAAGTTTTGACTATCGTCAGAAATTCGGGCATAGATGTCATAGTCAATCTGATTATTAAAATTCGGTTTGTAACTAGTCCCCAATTTGATAATGGCCTGAGTGGTGACCTCATCGCTAATCTGATCAGTCGATTCATCAGGTATTTCTATTAAAGAATTAGTGTATTGAATTAATCTGCGTTCTCTACCTGTTATATCACTTTGATTATAAATCAAGAATCCAGTAACATCTAACTCAGGGTTCGGGGAATAGCTAAAACTTGTGGAGCCTAGACGATTGGTTATTTCTTGAGCATTATTTTCATTGGTGTTAAATGATATCTCGTTGTTGCCAAGATTAATATTACTGCCACTGCGATTATCAACTTGTCTAAAGGTTCCGGTCAATCCTCTAATATCTCTTCTCGATAGGGCTATCTCTCCTAAATTATTGAGGTCTCCAATAAAATTTAAAGTAAAGTCAGGGCTGTAATAAAATATTTTGGGTTGTGCTAGGTATAACTCTTCCTCAATCGCCTTACCGTATCCGCCTTTGATGTCACCAAAAATGAAACTATCCTTTCCTTTTTTTAGTTGAATATTGATAGCGACATTGTCTTGATTGCTTCTTACACTATTTAACTGACCAACTTCTGAATAATTTCTTAACACTTGAATTTTATCGACGACGTTGGAGGGTATATTTTTTGTTCCAAGTTTAGTATCCCCCTCAAAAAACTCTTTCCCATTGACCAGCAACTTGTTAACCACCTTGCCTTCTACTTCAATTTGATCGTTCTCATTTAATTCTACCCCTGGTAAGTTGGCGATAATATCTTCTAGTTTTCGTTCAGATCCATTTTTAAAGGAATCTGCATCGTAAACAATGGTATCACCTCTGACAGAAACCGGAAGTTTTACGACCACTTCTTCGAGAACAATATCATTTCGAAGATCATATTCTTTGAAGAAATCTACTTGCTTAATCTCTATACTATCCTTAAGAGTTCTGAGACCAAAAAAGCTTATTTGAACATTGTAATTGGTGTTAGGACTAACTTTTAAGGAGAATTTACCTTCGCTTGTAGTTAGGCCATAACTAGCCATTTCTTTGGTTTGAGCATTTAATAAGACAATACTAGCCATCTCTAGAGGCTTGCTGATACTGTCTCTAACAACACCTTCGAATTTAAGTTGGGCTTTTGTTGAGAAAGAAAGACAAACGAGAGCAAGTGCTAGAACTTTTTCTCTCAAAAATGATGCCTTCATACTAATTTCTTCTTCGGCTATAACTGTTTCTCATCGACTCCATACGCTCTTTGACTACCTTTCGATAGTTGGCTATAGTGGTTTCTTCTCCCTTGTTAGGAATATCTATTGGGTCGCGACCATTGGTATTGATACTAATTTCGGAACATAAGATGGTAGTATTACCTGTACTAACTTCGAGTACAAGGCCTGGTAGCCCCCAAAATTCTGCTGGGCCGTGGGCTAAAGGTATTTGTAGGGTATACCAAGCTTCAATGGTGGACATAGGAACTTCGTCACTACTAGAATTAGTAAGGTCATTCCAATCAAAACTGTACCAATTCAGCGTTTCAGTGGGCATTGTTGCAACGGCTTTGAAGCAGAGATAGTTACCTATTTGCTTCGTTTCATTTCCTTTAACCCAATTGATTTTTGGTAATTCATCTTTAATGACAAATCTTTTGCCATAAAACTCCTGTGATTGAATAAGAGTAGAATCTTTTAGGTTTTTATACTGGTCACCTCTAGAGAAATTTGCTCCCCAAGTATCGGTTGCACCTCCTATAGCATCTAGTTTCTCCTCTTCTTTAAAGAAAGATTCGTGCTGATTAAAAGTTAGGATATACGTTTTTTCTAAACGATTTTTTAATCGGCTTGCCATTTGTTTTTTTTGAGCCTCACTCATTCGTGCACCCCAGTTCCCAAGATCCATTTTGGTCTTAGAATAGTAATATGCCTTGCCTGATACTGATTGATTAATAGGCTTTTCTATTTTATCAACGTAAAAAAATGAAGCAATGACTATAGCAGACAGTATCCAGTATTTCATAATTAATTTTGTTTAAAGATATTTAAAATAATCTAAACAAAAATAAAATTTGGATAGTTGTGTATTTAAATGCCAACAAATTAAGGACATGTTCCCCAAACGGGGTAATGTTCTTCACTTAAGCCCGAACCTGACGCAAAATTTTCAGGTAATGTATTGATATTTTCTACACACCAAGATGTTAGGTCTCGGTTAAACAAAATGGCTTCTCTAAACATTCCATCCATAGTAGTCGCACTTGAGGTATCCCATTGGCTGATATCCTGATCAAAGGCCTTAGCTAGCGCAAATAAATCGAGCATTTTAGTGACTTTTGAGGTGTTCCAACCACTGATGTCTTGATTGAATGAAGAGGCGTTCTTAAATAGACTGCCCATATTTTCAACATTAGAGGTGTCCCACTTGGTTATGTCTCGATTAAACGAATCTGCATTGAAAAACATACCATCCATATTGGTTACGTTTGATACATCCCAAAAGCCGATATTTCCATTGAACGAGTTGTTGTTAAAAAAGTTAGCTAGTGGGTTTGATGTTCCAGACATATCTGTTACTAGAGTTGTACAGAGGTAAATATTCTCCTTTGCGAGCTCTGCCCGTATTGATGTATTATTTACTGCAGTATATACGATGCCATCAATCTTGTCTTGATCGCCATTAGTCGCTTGCGGACATTTACAGATACTATTTTCAAAGTAAATTTTTCCGGAATTTTCAAACGTGACAGTGGTTGGAGATTCTATATCCTCACTTTTACTACACGACAAAACCAAGGCAATCATTAAGGGTGTTACAATCTTTTTCACAGCTATTTTATTTTGAATCAGTAAGATACAAAACAAATATCCGGAATAGTTTGAATGTAGTTGCCTCAGATTTTGACAGAAACCATTTACTCCTCGCTTATAAGATTAAGTGACACCTCATCTTCAAACATCTTCGCCAACACATAGGCTGAGGTGATAATCACTTGGTTCATGTTTGAAACATCTAATTTCTCAGCTTCGTCACCTGCCTTGTGATAGTAGTCGTAGTTTTTAAAATCAAAAGTAGATAAGGTCTGTGCTGGGATGTTATGGATTTTATAGAAAGAGTAATTATCTGATCGTCTAAAAAGGTTGTATTGTTTTGCCTCGGGTAGAAATTGTACAAACTCTGGAGCATATGCATTCATTTTTTCGGGCATGTCTGAGAGGTTATACCCTGTCATGTAAACTTGATTTTCTCCAGTGGTTAAGGTTGCTCCCAGCATTTCGAAGTTGACCATATAAGAGAGATTTACTCCTTCTTGTTTTAGTTGTTCTGCAAGATGGGCAGCACCTCTGAGTCCTTTCTCTTCATCTGCGAAAAGGGATACTAGAACATTCTGATTCCACTCTTTTGTGGCTAAGAATTTGGCAATTTGTAAAACTGCGGTAGAGCCCGTCGCGTTATCGTTGGCACCGTTGAAAATAGGATCTTCTTCATTTTCTTCATTGACACCGATGTGATCAAGGTGTGCACCGATTAATATTGTTGGTTTTTCATTATCAAAAGATCCGACACGGCCTACTAGGTTATAACTCCACACTTCTTTGGTTTGTAAAGAGTCTTTGTAGGCGGGATAAAAAGGTTCAATTCCATTTTCTTCGAAGAAATTGGTAACGAAATCTGTAGCCAATTGGTATCCGCCACTACTGCTCTCACGACCTTTCATTTCGTCGCTAGCAAGAGTGAATAGGATATCTTTAGTTTCTTCAAGTTGTATAAATTCTTGTACCTCTTCTAGCGTAATTGTTTTTGCAGTGCAACTAGATAGGATAATAACAACTAAGAATAGTTTGAGTAGTTTCATAGGTTTAAATTGTTTTTGAGCTTTCTTCGCAAAGCTTGTTTAGTTCTATTAGTTCTTCGGGGCGCAAATCACGCCATTTGCCTAGCGGTAAATCTAGGTCAATATTCATGATTCTTATGCGTTTCAATTGGGTTACCCGATAATCAAGATACTCGCACATTCGTCGAATCTGACGGTTAAGACCTTGGGTCAGAATGATTCGAAAGGTTTTTGGGCCCACTTGTTCCACGAAACACTTATTGGTAACAGTACCTAAAATGGGAATACCATTACTCATTTTCGAAATGAATTTTTTATCGATGGGCTTGTCGACCTTGACGATGTACTCTTTTTCGTGATTGTTTCTTGCACGCAGAATCTTATTAACGATGTCACCATCGCTGGTTAGAAGTATAAGTCCTTCTGAAGGTTTGTCGAGGCGTCCGATCGGGAAGATTCGCTCTGGATGACCAATAAAATCGATGATATTATCTTTTTCAACTCTGCGATCTGTAGTGCAAACAACACCACGAGGTTTATTTAGAGCGATGTAAACATGCTGCTCTTTTCGTTCTCCCACGACCTTACCATCTACAGCGACGATGTCGTTTTCGGTAATTTTAGTTCCAAGTTCAGGTTTGACTCCATTGATAGTGATTCGACCTTCTTCGAGAAGCTTATCCGCAGCTCTTCGGGAGCAATATCCGATTTCACTTAAGTATTTATTAATTCGAATCTCCATGAATTACAATGAAAGTGATTCCCCAATCTCTAATAATTCTAGCGTTGCTTTGTTGTCAGTAAAATGGGTTTTGGCGGCTTTGTGATCTATTTTGATAAATCCAAAAGTGTCGAAATGATATCCAAGTACCTTGGAACATCCGAGTAATTTTGAAGCTTTAAGAGCATCTTTATACCCCATGGTAAAATTATCTCCGATCGGTAGAATAGCTAGATCAATTCGATGAGACTCACCGAAGAGTTTCATATCATAGGTAAGTGCTGTGTCACCAGCGATATAAACAGTGCCTTCGGTGGTAGAGAGAATAAAACCTCCGGGTTGACCACCATATGAACCGTCAGGAAAACTTGAACTGTGAATCGCGTTTACGTATTGTAAGTCTCCGAAATCAAAATTCCAATTTCCGCCATGATTCATGGGGTGTCCTTCTAGTCCTAATTTTTCGAAATGACTAACGATTTCGAAGTTAGAAATGATTGTCGCACCTGTTCGCTCTCCAATCGCCTGAACATCTAATATATGATCTTGATGGGCATGAGTGATTAAAATGTAATCTGCATGAAGCGACTCAATATCTATGACTGAATTTATAGGGTTACCCGTGATAAAAGGGTCTACGACAAGATATTTACTACCTACTTCTATTAGCAAGGATGCGTGTCCCAAAAAAGTAATTTTCATAGACGTCCAAGTTAATGTATAAAGTTAAAAGTAGGATTAAGCATTCCTACAACCGATGCGATTTTTACGTATGTTAGATAGATTATTAACTCATTTATGATGAGGTATCTAGTTAGTAAAACATCTTTCATTTTACTCCTCGTTATTTTATCGCGGGGTACGTTAAGCGCACAGGAGATCGATCTTTCTTTAAAAGAAAAGAATGAAATACTTTCTGAGTTTAAAGACTACTTATCGATTTTAAATGTTTCTGATGATGTTCTGGGTATTCAAAATAATCTAGATTTTCTGACTAATTATTTAACTCCTCTTGGCTTTGAGGTAACTAAATGGAAAGTAGAAGAAACCCCCTATTTATATGCTGATCTAGATGTAGGGGCTGAGAAAACACTTCTAATCTATCTGCAATTAGATGCGCTACCTGCAGATGGCTCGAAATGGGAACAGAAAGATCCTTTTACCCCGGTGTTAAAGCAACAGGTCGGTGGTGCCTGGTTAGAAGCAGAAAATCTTAGCGGGCCTATCGATTCTTTAGCTCTATTTGCTCGTGGAGCCTCCGACTCGAAGGGTCCTGCATTCTCATTGCTTTACGCCTTAAAGTATCTTGATCGAAGAGGGATTAATCCTCAGCTAAATATCAAAATTATCGGAGACACTGAAGAGGAGAAAGGTTCAAAAAATCTAACCTCATTGCTAACATTGAAATCTGAGCAGCTTGTGGCGGATGCACTACTCATTTTGGACGGAACAAGGTCTCTGGCTGACGTGCCTACCCTAACTTTTGGCGCAAGAGGAATTGCGACAATGAAACTCACGGTCTACGGAGCACCTTCAGAACTTCATAGTGGACAGTATTCAGGCATTAGCCCAAACCCATGGTATCTCATGAACCATCTTGTGGCTTCGATGGTTGGAGACCATGAAGAAATTCTTATTGACGAGTTTGATCCATATAAAGAGTCTGCCACTGACCTTCGCTATTTTGAATCATTAGTTCTGGGAACCTTTGATAAACTTGAATCAAGGCTCAAGTCAAAACTCTATAATGATCGCGTACACCCGCAACAGGTTTATCAGCATCCGAGTTTAATTCTTCGAGGTATTTCTTCGAATTCAGCTAGTGTAAAAACGAGAATTCCTACCGAGGTTACCGCTGAATTTGAGTTGAGACTAACTCCGGAAACTCCTGCAGAGCGACAATTTGACTTGATTCAAAAGCATATTATAGGGCAAGGTTTTTTAATACTTGATGAATCACCAACCAATAAACAGCGCCAACAATATTTGAAATTGCTCACAATGGAAACCACTACTGGGTCTGTAGCTTTTCGAACTCCAATTGATTCGAAGTTCGGCGATTGGTTGGTAAATGGAATTCAACAGGGTTTAGGAAAGACCGAGGTCCTAAAACTCAATACTACAGGAGGTTCTCAGCCCATTGGTAAGTTCATTGACGCGCTAAATATTGAAGGTATCGCTTTACGGATTCCTAATCCCGACGCGCAAATTCACGCAGCTAATGAGAATATTCGTTTGAAGAATCTGTTTGAGGGTATACGATCACTAATAGGAATACTTACTCAGTCTGATGGGTTTTAATGACTTTTTAGTTTTTGGTTTCATACCACTTTGCGTTTATTTAATTTTAAAGGTTGAATCTTCCTCGCGTTTAGAAAAATTTACTCGATGGGTACCGGCTATATTACTAGCTTATGTGATTCCTGCAATTGTAAATCCTATTTTCTTAGGGATTTCTGAAGATCATTTCATTCATAGCCTTAGCAAAGAATATCTACTTCCATTAACCGTGCTTTGTGCAATGGCTTCGATATCGCTTAACGATATAAAAATTGTTGCGGGTAAGCCCCTAATCTATTTCTTGTTGAGTTCATCGATTATAGCGCTATGTCCGGTAGTGTTGCTCTTAGTATTTAGTTTGATTCCTGATTTTCATGAGTTTTTGATAGTAGAGAGGGGTTATACTTCAACACTTCCGGTAGTAGGTAGTTGGATAGGGGGGAGTAGCTCAATGCTTGTACTAAAAGAGCTTGCTGAAACGCCAGAGTCTCTTTTTCTCAGCGTGTTAGTGCTTGATAATCTGATTGTAAATGTTTGGACTCTTTTTCTTTTTCAGTGGATCAAAAAGACTCCCCAGTTGAATCAGAGATTTGATCGCGAGGAAGTGACCTTTAACACTGAGGTTTCTAATAAAAAGCAAAAGCCTAATCGATTCTGGAGTATAAGCACTATTATACTTGTTGTTGCGTGCTTCGCGCTTTTCAATTTTTCTTTTCTCTTCAAGATTGTCTTCCTCAGTCTTTTAGGAATGCTCTTCGCAAATCTCTTTCGTTTTTGGGATCATAAGACATTGCAGAAACTTAGTAAGTTGCTAATTATTGCTGTGATGAGCATCTTGGGGTTGAAACTCAATCTGAATTACCTAGAGTTTAGTCCCCGGTTGATCGCTTTTCTCAGCACCTGGATGGTTCTTCAATTCGGACTTTCATTTTGGCTTGCCCTTCGAATGAATATTTCTCTGGTATGGGTGCCTTTAGCTTCTATGGCTAACGTAGGAGGAGTGTCTACCGCCCCCGCAGTAGCATCTGCCTATGATAAACGACTGATGCCGCATGCCATTATATTAGCCATTGTGAGTATGGTTACGGGAACTTTTTGGGGCTTAATTACGCTGCAGTTAATGGGCTGGGTGATTCCTTTCGTTTAATCCCTCAATTTTCCTTACTCTGAATTCAATGATTTGACGAATCAGGTCGATAGGCAGGTCTTGGTTATTAGGTAATTGTATGCTCCCTTTTCCCGTTTTAAATGTGGCTAATTCTTCAGCGAATTCAATGTTTGTTTCGGGCAAAGCGTAAAGTCCTAAATGTTTTGACTGGGCAGCTACGTAAAGAAGAATCTTGCCCTTATAAATGAAGGCGGGCATGTCATAGCTAATCTTTTCTTCAATATCCGTAGCAGAATCGCGCACTAAGTCTCTAATAATTTGGATCCGGGTTTTCTGAGGTGCTGAAGCTGACTCTATGTATTCTTCAACGCTTGTGGCTTTGGTTCTGTTATACATAAAACTATTTAATCGGGATCACCCTGTTCGTTCATAACTCCACTTAATAAAATATGAGAAACCTCAGGTTTTTCTTTCATGCTTATCCATGTGATATGATCGAATGCATTTGGATCCTGGGCATTTTGACTTCCTCCAGTGGTAGCCAGAATTGTGAAGGATTGGTCATTAATCCATTGGTGCGAAAATGAATGTTCATGACCACTGAAAACAGAGTAATTTCTTCCACTCATTTGATTAAGAATAGAATTGAAACGATCGTTTTTGGTGTTTTTCCAAAGAGGTTTATGCATGAAAAGAAAGGTCCATCGCACATCTTGGTAATCCTCTAAAACATTTTCAAAATAGGTTTGTTGATTTTCACTTATTGACCCAAAAGATCTTTCTGGCATGGTATAATATTCGGTTTCTTCAAATTTACCCTCTTCCTCCCCAGAGAGAATTTTGATTGCATAATCTCTTGCCTGAAAAATTTCTTCAAACCTTTCTTCACTGAAATCCTCTGAATTAAGCATTAGAAATAGCACCTCTTTGTAGACGAAATGGTAATAAGTCGGGCCGTATAAATCATTCCAAGATTGTACCATTTGAATATTAGATAAATCGTGATTACCGCCTACATAATAGAAAGGGGATTGTAATTCATTCAGTCTATTATTGAAGGTTTTCCACTGATTTTGTATTTCTGTGGAGTCTTTAATTCCCCCATCAATAAGATCCCCGACACTAAGGGTGAGCTCTGGGTTTAGTCGGTTAATTATTTCAACCGCTTTCTCAAAAATTCCAGGACGTTCTCCACCGTTTAAATCTGAAATTATTGCAAATGAAAAATCTTGTTGGTTTTGATGATTTTCAACTGTTCGAATCGGTATTTTCTGTTCGTTTTGTTGACAGCTATAGGCAATAAGCGAAGTTAGAAGAGCTAAAAATTTGACTTTTAAGAATTGGTTACGATTCATTATAACTTTTAGTTATTGCTTAACATTTTTAAAATATTCTCTTTGAATTTCCAGAGTCAGACTGTCATTCTTAACTGATTTTATTGCTGTTATCAGTTCATTCAATGTGTTATCAGTGATTAATTTCCCTAATTCTACTGATGCAAAACTCGCATCTCCGGCGTAGTGATTAGGATAGGAGGCGTACCACCATATGGCGGTGTAGAGTGTACTTGGAAGTTTTAGCCTGTTTAGATTCTCTCCCGATTCATCGAGACTTCGTTCTAGCTTTAGAAGCTCAGGTCTGAGATATTTTATTTCAGAGGCTTCTCTTTCACCTCCATGTTGATCTGTTGCGAGTTCTGTCTTTCGAATTCTCATCATTTCATCTCGAACTTCTTTAGACATTCCAGGTTCGAAGAAATAGACTACATAATCTTTCTTCTTTTCTAATTGATTTTGGATAAAATATCTGATCATCTGTGGATTTCCTCCATGAGAATTAATGATGATAATTTTGTCAAATCCGTTTCTAGCGATTTCATCCGTGGTTGCTTCTAACAAATCCATTGCTAAATCAGATGGTAAGGAGAAAGTACCATAATGCTGCCTGGCCTCATTGACTTGACCGTAGAAATAGTCTGGGAAAACGACCGCATATTCCTCTTTTGTTGCTCTCTTTGCCCATTCTCTCGCCCGTATAAGATCTGATCCTATTGGAACACCTGGACCGTGTTTTTCTAAAATACCAATGGGAAGAATACAGGTGTTTTTCGATTTTTCTAATGCTAAATCCCAATCTGAAAAGGTTAATTCATCCCATCTTGCTGGTATCTCTTGGCTCGTCAATCCCATAGGAATCAGAGCAAGAATTAATAGAGACAGTATTCGCATATTTCAAGAGTTTATCATTGGTACAATCGGTTCAAGTCTGCAGTACATAAATCGAGCATTAGTTCACTGATTTTGTCCGTTAAGTCATTAAAGAAACGCTCACCCTTCTCTTTTGTTGATTTTTTTGGGTTACCAATACCAGTATCTTCAGTTACCTCTGACCACCTTCTTTCTGTCCAAGCCCATTTTTCTCTAATGGCTTTAATTTGATGTTGTTTTTCTTTTCCTAATCCTGATTGTTCTAAAGGCAATACTAGCTCTGGTTTTAAATACATCATTACACTAGTCTCCATTTCATCTGCGTGATCACCCTCCTCTTCAAAATAGTTTTTCTTGTCCAAAACTTGGAAAAAGTTGCAAAGGATAAGAAGCATTTCTGGAAACTCTGCTCCTAGTTCGCGAATAATAGGTTTAAAGTCATTACCCCCATGAGCATTGATCAGTAAGAATTTCTTTATTCCCTGCCGATTTAAAACGGTTAGGATATCTCGCATGATTGCTAGCTGGGTACTGGGATTGAGGTTGATATCTAGATAAATAGCTCTCTGCCCCGTATTGACCCCGAATGGGATAGGAGGTAGAACGATCACTTTTCCTCCTTTTTCATAAGCTTTACACGCAGATTCTGCACTAATAGCATCTGCTTCATATATATCGGTTCCGTAGGGTAAATGATAGTTGTGTGCTTCTGTGGCACCCCAAGACATCACGGCGAGATCGTGCCTATCTGTTGATAGATTTTTCCAATTGTTCTCGATTAAAAGGTAAGGTCGCATACCCTCAAGGTACAAGAATTGCACTTATGCCTTACAAAAATTAATAACCTGATCATTTTCTCTCGGTAATGAATTAATATTTTTTATCTAGCTTGGAATGAATTAAAATCAAAACTTGAATATGAAGCACCTGCTTTTTATCATTGTGTTATTTGTCGGATATACTACTCAGGCTCAGAACACCGCTGTTTCTCAAAACGATGGAAAACAAATGATTCATCATGTGTATTTTACACTTAAGAATCCTGATTCTGTAAAAGACAAGCAAATGCTTAAAAAGGGGTTGCAGTCTTTAGCCGCTATACAAGAGGTCAGGCATCTGATTATAGGTGAACCAGCTCCTACATTCGATCGAGAAGTTATTGCCAGTGATTGGCACGTCTCCGAGGTCATTTATTTCGATAGTGTTACTGATCAAGATGCTTATCAAATAGATCCTGTACACCAATTATTTGTTACTAACTACAGTCATCTTTGGAGTAAGGTGGTGGTGTATGATATCCTTATTGATTGAGGTCATGTTTCATCTAGTATCTAATTGCTACTAGTGAAAAATAATATGCAGAGAGATTAAACTAAACAGAAGTAACCACCCTAAATATCGAGTATTGTTATTGGCCCCATAAAACAGGGTAATTAAATTTGTTAATCTGAAACGACTAGAAAAAATTGCTATAAATAGTCCTGTAATAATTACAAAGAAGGCTCTAACGAAGTAATTTAAGTCAGGGAAGAAATACTGTAAGAATATATTTAAGGGCAAGGTTAAAACAAAAGCCCATAGAATCAAATTCTTATTTGGTTTATAAATTACTACTGCACTACAAATCAAAACTACAATTCCGCAATTGATGTAATATCTCAAATTATTGAGTGTATGAGTAAAGGCTGAACTAGGATCATTGAATTTCATATACAGAAGTATAAATCCAGTGAGTAGTGCACTACCCAAACTAAACAAAATCGCATTTCGTCCAGCATTGATCTTTTCAGAGTCTGTAGCTTTTTTGTTGATGTATTTTGAATAAATATCAGTTGACCAAAGTGTTCCTAATGAATTGAAAGTGGAATCCACCGTACTCATCAATGACGCAAATAGACCGCATAAGATGATTCCTTTTAAACCTTCCGGCAGAAATGTTTTTATCATATATGGAAATGCTAGATCCGGCTCTGTGAGGGAATCACCAAGTTCGCCATACAGTGCGATACCTGGGATAATAATAATTATCGCCATGATATATTTGATAAACCCACCGGCAATGAGTCCCGCTTGTGCATGCTTAATATTTTTCGCAGCTAATGCCCGCTGCATAATCGTTTGGTTAGCACACCAGTAGTTAATATTCAAAAAGAATAATCCAAATAAATGAGTCCAGGGAAGGGTTGGGTGATCAGAAGATAAATGGAGATGCATCTTCTCAGGAGTTTTAATATATAATTGTTCCCAACCCCCCAAATTTTTTAATGAAACAAAGCAAACAACTGCTCCTCCTAGAATCAAGATTGTAAACTGGATTATATCCGTTTTCACAACAGCACTAAGACCTCCGAAGTAGGTGTAAATTGCCGAAAAGACGCCCAATATTACAATCAAGATACCTATCCGAATTATTCGATTCTCATGAAGTATCGATAACTGTTCCTCAAATACTAAATCGGCTGCATAAGCTCCCCAGAAAAGAGCTGCGCCAAGTGTAATAGTAGAGAATAATAGCATATTAACTACTGAATATACCACAGCTATTCGCTGTCCTAATTTTTTAGAAATGAATTGGGTGATAGTGGTTATTTTTTCTCTCAGGAAAAGAGGAACAAATACGAATGTGCCGAGCAAGATTCCTTGTACGGCGTTAATCTCCAAATTCGCTTGGGCTAAGCCGTATAAATAGGCAGATCCCATCATTCCTAAGAATTGATACCCTTGTACATTGGTAGCAATTGTTGATAATGCTACTGAATACCAACGAAGATTTCTAGAACTCAGGAAATAGGCGTCTGCTGTACTATTAGAATCTGTTTTACCTCGAAGAGCAACAAACATGATTACCGAGAAATAAGCTAAAACCAGAAGAAAGTCTATCATTTTTTAATATCGATTTCCCTTACCTAACGGCGTGTCAGGAGTATCAGGAGGTATTTTATTTAAGAGTTCTGGTAATGATACATTATTTAGTCTGGGTAAGACATATTTTGCAAAGAGTTCGCATTCTTGTTTGTGTGGATAACCTGATAAAATGAACGAACTTATTCCCATTTCCATATATCGCTTGAGTTTTTTATATACTTGGTCTGGATTTCCAACTATAGCTGCACCGCATCCTGATCTGGCAAACCCAATACCTGTCCAAAGATTAGCCTCTACATAATGTTCTGAGTCAGATTCATCACGTAATTGAGATTGTTTACTAACTCCCAAAGACTTCGAATCTTGAGCCCTATTACGAATATTATCTCCCAGGTCTAAATCTAACTTTGAGAGTAATTTTTTTGCATATTCACGGGCTTCTTTTTCTGTTTCCCTCACAATAACATGAATGCGAAGACCGAATAAAACCTTACGATTATACTTCAGTGCCTTTTCGGTCATTGTCGCCATTAAATTTTGTAATCCGATTTCTTTATCAGGCCACATCAGATAAACATCGCAGTGTTCTGCGCATAATTCAAGGCCTTGCGGTGAGTATCCTCCGAAATAAAGAAGTGGTCCGCCATTTTGTTGATAGGGTTTTACTGGATGTGTAGGCAGATCAAACTCGTAGTACTTTCCTTTAAATAAAATTCTGTCCTGAGTCCATGCTTGCTTAAGAATTTCAATTACTTCTTTGGATCTAGAATAGCGTTCTTCAGATGATAAGAATGTTCCCGGCAAATCAGATGAGATTATATTTAGTGTCAATCTGCCATTGAGCATATGGTCTAGTGTCGCTATTGTTCGTGCTAGCATTGGAGGATGTACTTCTCCGCAGCGGATAGCTGCTAAAAAATTAATTCGATTGGTTATCGGAGCCATTCCTGCAACAAAGGATAAGGTATCTTGCCCAACTTGATAAGAAGACGGACAGAGTATATTACTATACCCCAGTTGATCGGCGGATTTTACAATCTGAGATGTATTTTGCCAATTGCTTTTATAAAGCGGATTTCTATTTCCTAAGAAGTCGTCGTCACCATCGCAAATTGGTGCAAACCATGCAATCTCAGCCCCTTTGATACCCAATGTAAAACTCATGTTAATGGTCTTAATTTTCTTTTTAAAAATAAAAAAACGGTCACACTCTTAAAGTGCAACCGCTTTCAAATTATATAGGTCTAAATTATTTAGGAGATTTTACAAACCCATTCATGGCTACAATCTTTCCATTCTCTAGCTGAAAGGCATCCATCCAATCCACTTTTTGAAGGTTTCCATCAGGAGTTTCTATGTCAGCTTGATCCCACATTAAAACCCATTCATGACCGTTTTCACCAACCACAGAGATGCTCACACCAACCGAATAATTTTTCAATGTGATTTGGGTAAAGTTGGCTTCCATGAATTCTAATAGAGCTGATTTACCCTCTATAGTTGATCCATCTTCCATGTAAAAAATAGCATTATCGGCTATAAAACTTCCGACTGCTTCAAAATCTTTTGCGATCATTCCCTGATGCATCCTTTCGATTATTAGGATATTCTCTGGGTCACCAATTCTGAAATTATCGGTATAAGTAGGTTTAAACTGCTTTTCTACAGTAGCTAATTCAGTCTTGGCTTGCTCAGTTTCTTGATTAGTGCACGAGATGAATGTACCTAGCAGTACTAGTAAAAGAATTTTTTTCATTTTGTTTATTGATTAGAATTAATTGCCGTTCTGAATAGGATCAGAATTGGGCATGAGCTTGTTAAGTATAAAATAGACGGGGCAAAATCTAGTCAAGGGGCTAATAATTTGAAGAGCTCCAACCCCAATCGCAATCCATAAAAATGCAAAATTCGAGGTGTAGAAAGTTAATCCTATACTGATTAGATATAATACACCTACTATTGCATCGTGGGCTCTTACTTTTAAAATATTTTTTTCCATGTTTAGTTATTTATTAGTTAACCTGCGAAGATGTAGGCACATCCATTATTTTGGGCACGACCTAGTGCCCATACCCCTGAGGGAACGAGTTTGATACCTGGTAAAATTCCATCCACCATTTCCTGATAAACCTCATCTGGATCGAGATTCATTTTTGCCGCGACTGCTGAGCCGTATACCTTTGTAGCTAAATCACAAACACAGAAAAGAGATCCTCTATCTTGAAGGTCTTTTATTCCTTGTATCGGCGGTAAAGGCATATCTCCCTCTTGCGGTTCATAAACCGTATTCCTAAGGGAAGGTTTTCCTGTTTTATTATCATTAAATGAAACGAGTTCACCGAGCTGAAATTTTTCCCATACCGCTGTGTTGAAAGCAAAGACAATTCCTGAATGACGTAATACTGTCATCGCGGTCATTTCGCTATCACTTACCCCTACAGAGTTATTGGATTGTAAAAAAGCCCAATTCCATACAATGGGTAGTGTATTGTGTGGTTGACTTCCATCATAAACTACTCGATGTTCACCTTTGATGTTATCGAACCACTTTGTGAGTTCTTCATTATTGATTTGTACACTGCCTTGCACCTCCTTTAGATTTTCAAAGTCACTTAGAAAGTTCGGAAAAGCTGTAGCTCCCACACCTAAAGCAAGGGTTGAAAAGAAATTTCTTCTGTCTAAATTCATAACGGCGTATTTAATCTTTAATAGGGGCTACCTTAAACTTCATTGTCTTGGCTACAAAGTCAACTTCACCACTTACGATATTAAAAACTCCATTGGTTGCATCATTGTCTAAGGAATACATTTTGAAAATTTTACCCTCTTTCTTCCAGAGACCTTGAAGCGAGCCGTTAACTACTTTTTCGCCAACTTGGGTCC
>Ga0222715_10000316_pt1 | contig 48417 bp, 32 predicted proteins | sample C33_9DmetaG_FD_165056 | JGI IMG/M metagenome (GOLD analysis project Ga0222715, IMG submission 165056) | Estuarine water microbial communities from San Francisco Bay, California, United States - C33_9D | ecosystem: Environmental > Aquatic > Marine > Unclassified | place: USA: California...
CTCTAACACCTGCACCGATTTGTAAAACATCTACGGGTGTTGTCCCTACGTCTGTATTAACTGCGTGTTTGAATACTGTTGGCATACTATAATTATCCTAACATTAATGCAAATGATGCCGCAATGTCATTTGCTACAATTTCCGAAACAGCACCAGTAGCACCTGCTGGAGAAGCCCAAGCAGTACCATCCCATACTTCCAATGCTTTCGAATTCGTGTTATATCTCGTCATACCTAATACGGCATATGCGGTAGGACGTTCTGCATCAGTTCCTCTTGGAGGAACAAATCCGTTTGTAGTATCGATCTTAAAGTAACCTGTACCTGTTTGACCAATTTGTGTAATTGCATTGTTTGAAACGTTTGTAATTACGTTATCTACAATTTTAAAATTTCCTAATCTAACACCACCAGTTCCGTTACCATTAATGTAAAGGTCTAGTCCTGTGCCAGTTGTAATTTCATTATCTCTTATTGAGATATCGCCAATGTCTAGCGTTGGAACATTAAGAGTATCTGCAAAAAGATCATTAACATATGCAGTTTTCCATCTAAATGAACTTGATCCTAGATCATAAGTATTGTCTGATTCAGGAATTAAATCACTCTTGATGCTACCGACAAATTGAATTTCGTCTGTTAAACTGTCACCAATGGTAATGTTACCGCCTATGGTAACGTTTCCATCTGCATTTACATTTCCTGTAACATAAAGGTCACCGGTAATGTTTGTGCTTGATTGTAATTCTAGTGTTCCTGAACCGTTTGGTTTAAGTTCAAGATTAGAATTGCTATTTGTTGTTGAAACAGTATTACCTGTAATTCTAATATCATCAACGTCTAGCACTGAATGATATACAACAGGATCATCACCTGAAGGTGCAAATGAAATAGTGTTTATAGTACTACTTACGGTATTGCCCGTAATAGTTAAATTTCCGATGTCTAATTGATTATCTACTGTGAGTGTGGTACTTCTAGTTGTACCATTAACATCCAAGTCCGTGCTAGGAGACGCATTATTGATACCTATGCGGTTATTATTGACATCAATGTAAAGTAAGTCGGTCTCAAATGCCAAATCCACACCGTTACGTATGAGATTTGCCTTTAAGAGCGGCCCTGATATACGACCAATCGCCATTGTCTCTCCTTATACACGGGGATCCTGTCCCTCTAGCCACCTTGCATTGCGGGCTAACCACAGTAAAAGATTAATGCTTGGTCGGCATTAACACTAGTATTTAGCCTTTATGAAGAATTATGCCAGTATTAGGGCATATACGTTACCCAGGTCTTCCATTAATTCCTCAGTAACTTCCTCACCACCACCAGTTGCAATTGCGTACCCGCCCGTGGTCTGCGCACCAACCGTTAGTTCAATGTCATTGGCTGGACTAGATCCACCAACAAAAACTGTACCACTTATATAAATTTTGTCACCCTGTAGGTATTCCTGTCCTACAGCGGTAATAGAAATGCTTAACACTCCTGATACTATGCTTAGGTTAAATGCTGCCCCCGTTCCTGGACCATCTGATGTAGTTGCTCCTGAACTAACTGTTTGGTCTGCTAGTCCGCTAACTGTTCCGCTGGCTGTTACTGCTTCAACAGGGCCGGCAAAACATTCTAGGTAATCTAGTGCAGTATTCCATCTAGTATCTCCCAGTTCTGGTCTTGCTGGTCTATCTGAATTATCGCCTGCAGGCACTACAATTGCACTTGTATCCGTAAATCTTAAGTAGCCAATGCCAGTGCTGGCAAAGGTAAGAGGTGTTTGTGGAGAAATTCTTGGACCACCACCGATGTCAGTTAGATTGTCTATGTTATCAACTGACCCTGTGATTGATATGGGTCCGATTGGACTAGGATTACCACCCGAGCCATCATAATTTAAATTAACCGTATATGTTCCGGAACTGTCGCTGCCTGTTGATGTTTCTGTAATTACGGTGCCCGGAAGTATTCCAACACCAGACAGTTGGGTGCCTGGAATAAAAGAACCTGTTATCGTTCCGCCTACCGTAAGTGTTGTACCGCTTATGCTTGCAGAAGTTGAACTTGCTGTTATTTCATGCCATCTTGTCCATTCAATATAGTTTATTCCGCTATCAGGAGCAAGCACTATTGGATCGTTTGATTGTAAGGCAAAAATTTCGTTATTAACACCATCCATGCTGGTTTGGTCACTGACTATAGCAGCATTAGGTCTCATTGTATCAACATTTGTTAAATCTGGTGTCCAAAGTTCTGCCCATCTTCTTGGACTAGAATCATTTGCCTGTTGTCCTAATTCATGAACATTGTCATCACCAGGAACAATATTCTGTGTAAGATCGGGTGCTATAGTAATTGTGTCCAACGGACTATCACCAACTATTACAGTTCCTGCTGATGAAAGGTTTCCATCAATTAAAACATTACCTGATATGCTTAGGTCGCCAGTAACATTTGCATTAGCAAAAACTTCTATAGTTCCGCTTCCGCTTGCCTGGAATGCAACTGGTTGATTACTATTCAAACCACTTATTGTGTTATCATTAAAATCCAAATCATCCGATCTCATCCTGTTTAAAAAAATGTTTGGATTGTTTTGATCAGGAACAATGTTTATTGGTCCTACTTTTGTAGTAAAATTACTGTTGTTATTAACTATGATATTGTCAATGTTTGCTCTATTAGTAGCATTTGCATTTGTAGTTGAAATATCATTGTTGATGTCTAAATCAAAAATAGGGGAATCTGTTTTAACACCTATTTTGTTTGAATTTACATCAAGAAAAAGTAATGCCGAATCAAAATTGGTATTTTTAAATGTAAGATCAACGCCGTTCCTTTCAAGGTTAGCATTAAGTAAGTGTCCGCTTATTCGCCCCAGTTGTGCCATTAGTTTGCAAATCCAAAGAACATCGTAACATTTTTATCAAACGGTACTGCCGAAGTAAAGTTTAAGTACCATCCTGTTGGTCTAGCCAACCCGGTTGCATCAGGAGTTCCTGCTGATGCTGCCGTAAATACTGTTCCAGGATTGTTATCTGCTGCTCCATGTTCTGATACAAAATCTGTTGAACCAGTTGCAGTAATAATGTATTCCGTACTTGTTACAAAATTTCCTGAATCAACTTCTTCACCTGTTCCTGTTGAGCTAGGATTCTGTGTTATGGTAAAGTTTGTTGTTGGTATTTGCATAACGTTTTCAACTAAAACTATTAAATTATTTGCACTTGCAGGCACGTTTGATAAGGGACCAAACAGTGTGCTGGTTGCATCACCCGGACCAAATGTTTCTATGGAAATTGTTGATGCGCCTGGTGCTCTAATAGTTTCCCATCTACCGTTTATGTAACCTTCAAATGCATTATCATCAGTATTAAATCTTAGATATCCATTAGCAGGATATGTTGCATTACCTTCTGCTGGTTGTCTTACAGAAGTAATATCTGGTCTTTCAGCAGTAGTTCCTTTTGGAACCATTACTGCTCCATTGAAATCCATTACTGCTCTTCCGTAAGGATTCACTAAGAATGTGTTATCGCTAGGACTGTAGCGCGAAGTGTTTTGTGATTTTAAAAATTTCATTCGCTACTCCTATACCGGCAGTGTGCTTATTGTTATACCGATCAAACTTGCTGCACTTGTACCTACCCAAACTTCGTCACCGCTATCTAAAATAATTTTTTCATCGCTGAAAAATACAGTTTCGCCTGCGGGTATTGTCAAATTACTTACTATGGTGTTGGCTGCAGAATATGAACCTCCTGACGGTACAAGATGAATATTTACATTTACTGTATTCACTGATTCGTCAGTTGGGTTAGGTGCTCCAGTATTACACAATACCATCGTAGTAATTGCATTTGTTTGTCCGGTAACAGCACCGCCTATAGGCGCACCAGTTGTTGAACTGGTAAAAACCTTTTGTGGCGTACTAACATTTGTCGATGTAACTAGTGTGCTTGTTATCATTATCTTTCCTAAAATATCATACCAAATAGCAATGCTCTATTTTTACTAACAAGTTCTCCGCTGGTATTTGCCTGTGCATTACTTACATACACTCCGCTTCTACCAATGCTTGGTGTGTTTGAATACATTATGGTTGAATTATTAACATATGCAGGAGTAACTCCAGATTGTTCTAGTTCAATACCATAATTGGTTTGTAACTTACCAGTACCTTGTGTTCTAATATAAACATTAGCATTCGTATCGTTGTTTGTTATTTCGTTGTCATTAATTTCTAAACTCTGTATGACCGCTCTATTTGCATAAAACTGAGAATTAAGATTACCATCTACAATTACCGAAACAGCACTTTCACCAAAAGAACTGAATCCAGTATTGTCAGTTAGATAATCCAGTGATCCACCAACATCAACTTCACTAACAATAACTCTCGTGTCGTCATCAACAATCTGGAATGTTGGATTATCTCTAATAGAATCATCAACATATTTTTTGTTAGGAATGTCGTCATCGTCTGTTATCTGTTGTTCATAGTTAAGTGTTCCTGCTACCTTGACCACTCCTGCACCAGTTCCAATTAGTGTTAGGTCTCCTCCGTCAGTATCCGAATCAGTAAAAATTCTTCTTACTCTGATATTACTGTCGGACCAATTTAGAATACCTTCCGGCGATCCTGTAACAAAGTTAATGGCTGATTCATTCTCGTCCCATAGGATTGAAACGGGCTGCTCTGTTCCTCTATCAATCTGGATACCAGCATATCTTAGTGAAACACCAGCACCCGTTTCTCCATAGTTTAGAATAATAACATTATCATTAACATTCAAGTTTTCCGCAGACACAGTAAGAGTATCACCTTCAACTACTAGGTTACCAGTGACTCTAACCTCACCGATCCCTGGACCAGTGTCGAACAGAACCTGTCCGCCCTCGCTGGTCTTTATATTATAGTCTCCGTTAATTTGTAAAAACTGTGCCATACGTCACCTTACATGTCAGACAAGATTAAGATAGTTGTAGTCGAGTCGTCTTGTACTGACCACTTGTATCTGTTGCTGTTAAAATCTGTAGCAACTCTGTTTGACATTTTTTGAATATTAACAGCCTGCCCATTGTAGTAACCAATGATAACCATTTCGCCTGCTGCAACAGCAGATGAATCAGTCACCTTATTCACTAATTTACAGATTGCCTGTTCGCCATCATCAACCGATTGTACTAAGAATCTTCTAGAAGATTTTTGTTTTACGATGAATACTTCTGCTCCACCTGTAGCCTCGGCTCTCTTAATCTCACCGGCAATAAATGCTGCTTCTACTGGAATGTTTGGTGATACAGTATCGCTACCTAATGCACCAAAGTGTCTCTTGTTTATAGGTCTTCCCATTGTTTTCTCCTTATATTGACGTTCTAGGTCTACGGGGCGGGTACCCCATAAGTCCGCCACATATTAAGCGGCTCGCTTATTGACAAATGTATTTATCCTTTGCTCAATAATGCCATAAGTTCAACCTTGCTTATGGTGTTTAACAGTTGATTTATTTTGTCTATTTCGCCTTGGGCGTGATCGATGTATCTATCGCTTTTGGTTTGCTTGTATTTGATTAGAAAATCCATATAGTTTTTCATATGAACTTCTATGGCTGATTGTATTCGCCTAACATCATGTCCGAACATGGGAAACCGCTTTCGCCACTTATCCAATTGTGATCTTATCTTGTCAAAATCTTTATGGCTAGTAATGTCTTCCATACTATTATTTAACACTATTTTTGACAGATTGTCAAGCCATAAAAAAAGGGCGACATAAATGCCGCCCTTTTAATACACTGTAAAGTGTTAATGCTTATGCAAAACGTAGGTTTGCTGCTGTTACTGCAACTTTACCCAAGTAGTCTGCCGCATTACCTAGAGATGATGCAGTGTTTGATAACTCTACATAACCATATCTAGTCATGAACGAAACTACTGGTTCAAAAGTAGCAGGATCAAGTACAACACCGCTTGACATTAATGGAATGTATGGGCAGTAGAACGCTGCTGCGTCTGACTCACTTGAACCTTTGTAACCAATTAGCACATCATCAGATGTAGCATAACCGTTAACATACACACGCATTGCACTGTTTAAAGTTCCTACAAACTTAGTGTTTGTTGGTGCTTCAAAAGTACCTTCTGTTGTTCTTGCGAACGCAGAAGTTGTTGCAGATTGTAACAGAGTTAATACTGTTGGTGAAACAACAGCCCAGTTACCTGCACCACGTCTTGTACGCTGAGCGATCAAGTTAGCAACTCTGTTGATTTGAACAGCAAGTGCTGCGTGTTCATCACCAACGAAAGTAGCAGTACCTGATACCGCTGCTTGGTCGTATGTTAATGCTGCTGTACCTGCTAATGAAGTTAAAGAAGTAATAACTTCTTGATCGATTTCAGCAGTAATCTCTTGTGCAAGAGCTGCCATGATCTCAGCCTCGATGTCAATGCCTTGTTGAGCTTGTGCATCTTGAGCTGCTTCAAAAGTCCAGCGAGCTGATAACTTACGTGTTTTCGCTTCAACTGTTTGTTTCAAGATTTGAATTGACAATCTGTTTCCTGCTGTACCTTCTAAAGATGCAGTAGAACCAGCCTTGATGTCATCATTTCCTGAATACCCTTCAGCAATTTTGAAAGGTGATAGTGCCTCTTCACCCGCTGTTGCGCCAGTACCAGATGAACTTGAGAAAGTGTCTGAGTATCTAACACGTAGTGTGTGAATTTGACCTACTGGTCCAGTCATTGGTTGAACACCAACTAATTCGTTTGCGATTACAGTTGGCATTACACGTCTGATTACTGGAAGAATGACGCGATTTAGTGTTGCGACGTTGCCGGCAGAAGTAGCACCTGCTGTAGCACTCTCTGACAAATACTTACGGGTATTTTCCAGAGTCGTTGCCATAACAGTACGCTTGTTACCTTGAAGACCTTCTAAAAGGGCGTCTTTGGTTTCTGACCAGCGTGACTCTAATAGTTGTGACATTTTTTGTTCTCCTTTAAACTTTTAGTCCCGCAAGCCTGCGGATGTCAAATATCTCAGCGCCTTTGTTCTCTGCGCCGATTGGTGCCTGTGTGTTTTTATCGCCTGTAACTTCTTTGCCTTCAGTCAACGCCTTCTTCGCTGGTACGTTTCCTTCCATTACGGCTGGAATGTACTTGTCAAATGTAGCGTGTAATTTGTTAGTCTGTACAGATTCTAAAAGTTCGCTCATCACTTCACGCTTGTCTCTAGAAAGAGGTGCCATCAATTCTGACATAATCTCTTTTCTTTCGCTTGCGTCTTTGATTTTTGCGATTTCAGCATCTTTACTTTCAACAATATTCTTAACTTCTTCCGCTTTCGCTTCCGCTTCAGCAATTGCATCTTCTTTCTGTTTTACAACTTTAAGAAGTTTAGCAGTTTCTGATTTTTCATTAAGATGGCTTGTTGCGTACTCGCTTGCAAAACTTTCAAAAATTCTGCGACCAAAATCATTTCTGCGAGCTGCCTCAATGTCCTCTTTCAATTGACCCATTTCAGATTTAATACCTTTCGATACTGTTTCTGAAACAATCTTGGAAGCCTTAGCAATGAAGTCTTGTTTCACTGCTTCAAATTTAGCCTTGCTATCTCTAACAAGTTTAACTTTGGTTTCAGCAAGATCCTTCTTGTCTGCGTGGAATTCTGCGATTTCTTTCGCCAATGAATTCACTATGAAAGATTCTAATTTGGCAACATTACCTGCAACCGATTTACGATCTTCACGAAGTTCAGCAAGTTCCTTTTTCAAGTTGTTAAGAACAAAAGATTCCATTGCTTTGGAATCGTTTTTCATTTTCTTAGCATACTTGGCTCTTGCTTCGATAAGCCCCTGGCGGTCTTCAGCAAACTCAGATAGCTCAGCAGTAATTCTGTCTGAAAGCATCTTTTCTACTGCTTCAACCATTGCGGTTTTATCGTGCTCATACTTCGTAGCAAACTCTTCACGTAATTCGGTAGAGATTTTGTCACGGTTTTCTTGAACAGCAGTTTCCCAAGCGGATTCAATCTCCGACTTAGTTTCTTCGGAAATCACGTTGTTTTCAAACAATTGTTTTACAAAATCTAGCATTGTGATTCTCCTTAAGATTTAAGACCTTGAATTACTTTTTTCAAGCTCTCTGCTATGTATCGTTGTGCCTGTGTGTCGCCTTGGACTTCTTGTGCCACTTTAAATGCCTGGTAACCACCGTTACTATTCATAAGGTGCTCGTAAACTGGTGTTGGGTAGGCGCCTGGCGCACTTGGTTGTGCTACCACATCCACTGTGATAATTTCAAAACCTTGAACGTTACCACTTGGATCTACTTCGCCTGATCCGCGACTAGAAACTCCTAATTTAACTCCCGACTCCAACATGGTCGAAACTAATTGACCCATTGGAGTTGGAAGCATTTTAAGTTTTCCGTAGCCGTTAGGACCGTCCATCCACATTTTTGTAATCATGTGGCTAACACGGTCGAGGTTGATACGTAAATCTTGAGGATGATCAACTTCACCTAGCACTGAATACCCCCCAGAAATCTGTTCGTTGAGCGTCTTGACAGCCCTATCAATTTCCTTAGAAGAATAAATGCGCTGGTTAGCGTTACGAATGTCACCCTGAATACAGATGCCACTCAAATGTAACGTTTTGCCTTCGCCTTCATCACGCTCTACGACGATTTTAGCCTGATCGAAGCTCAGATGTTCTTGTAGGTTAGTTTTCAACCTTATACTCCTCTATTATCTACGACCACGGAAAATTGATTGCTTGTTATCAGCCTGTTCTTTTGCACCCGCTTTTTCAGCACCATGTCCTTTTGTGCTGTCCATTTTAGTTGCATTTTTTGAACCCGGCGTGTTAACATTGCCCATGTTCTCTTCTTTAGGTGTAATATCTGCTAATCCACCGTCATTTTTACCTGACTCTTCACCGCCTTTTGCGATGTTAGCAGTAGTTCCACCCATATCGTTCTTCATGTTATCAACAACTGACTTTTTGTTGTCCGCAGATTCCGCGCCGCCTTTTTTCTCAGCACCGTGTCCGCCTGCTACTTTTTCAACATACTCGCGCATTGTTGCTAGTTCAGCGTCGCCTTCTGGATCAGCAGATACTGGAGTTTCGATGGAATCCTTCATTTCGTCTTCCATGTCATCACCTTCATCTTCATCACCTTCTTCGCCGCCCTTAATTTCGTCGAATTTAGCCTGTAGCTCATCAACGATTGAATCTAGATCCTGGAATAACTCTTCTGGCTCTTTATCGCCTTCTTCGTCATCACCTGTAATGTCTGCTTCTAGGTCGTCTGTAGCGTCTCCGCCCATAGCGTCCATGTCGCCTTCATCTTCATCGTCTGCTTCTACAGCAACTTCTTCAAATTCTTCATCAACTTTTTCATCATCTTTGTCTTCGTCTGATGCTTCGTCAACTTTGTCTTCTTCTGAATCCTCATCCTTAGATGCTTCGTCTACCGCTTCATCTTCATCTTTTTTAGATGCTTCTTCAACGTCTTCATCTTTCATTTCTTCTTCGATAAGGTTTTCGTAAATTTCTCTTGATTTTGTTACCACATATTCGTGGAACAGTTCTTCTGCTTTCGCAGAATCATCATTGACCAAATGCTCTAACATTTGTTCTAGTGTAGATTTGTCTGCCATTGATATTCTCCTTTATTGATATATAAGGCTGTTTCGTTATGTATTTACATTTTACTTATAAAAACCGGGTTAAATGGTAGTATTTTGACTCATTTTGTTCTGATATATAGTGCCCTCGAACGTATTCTCGAAGTCTTGGAACGTAATGTGCTTTAAATTACCGTGTTGTGGCCCTAATTTATCCGGTATAAATGCTCCGGGTTCTATCACTCTAGTGAATCTTACGTCTGAAAATTCCTTGATTACACGCTCCGTTTGGCTTAACCAATTGCCAAAAAACGTTGCAGAATCAGTGGTTTTCTTGTAATTGAACGTGTCAGCATAGATATTATTGAACTTTCCTTTGTGGCCTTGATAGTCAAATCCCATTATATAAATGTCCTTGTGACCATTTGAAGCCGCAAACCATAGTGCTGTTGGCCCGCTTGACCACCCCTTGTGTGGAGTGAAAAGATTGATATGTGCTTTAGTCTTTATGCCTTTGTTAGGATTGGTCCAAAGTGTGCCTTTCTTATGGTATTCTGCTTCTATTAGCTCGTTAACCATTTTAACATCCACTGCTACCAAATAGTGTGGATCGTATTCTCTATAGATTGCGTTACAGGCATACACCGTTCCTCTTTCGTGGATCTTTGAAAGATTAACCGCTAGTCTGCTCATGCCATTTCCTAGCACGAACGCTACTTTTGAATGAACTTTTTTAACTTGCTTCTGCATCAACTGGTGTCGCATACATTTGTCTAATAAACTCAAGTTCTGATTGCTTTTCAGCCTCATGAGCTTCTGCTTGCAGTCTCAGTTGATTAATCTGGCGGAGTGTTAGTTTGATCTTCCTAGTGTCGTCAAAATCCAATACGGATTGATCCTTGCTGTTATCGTATCTGCGATCAACTGCAAAATCATTATTGTCATCATTAAAATATAAAAATTCTCTAAGAAGCATACTACTATTTATGACTACTGCGGAGTTTCTTCGCCGGTAGCCTCTCCTCCTGCCGGTTGCTCAGCCTGTGCTGCCATGCCTTCTGGTGCTTCTGCTGTTTGTGCAGCAGCATCCGCTGCTATACCGCCTGGCGTGATACCTGCGCTTCTTAGTTCGCCTGCGGCATCTGCTGGTGGTGTTAGTGTAGCAGCATTTTCTTCTCTCCACAGTCTTTCGTTTTCTGCAATCTCTTCTTGGCTAAGTCCAAGATATCTCTTCATGGCAAAGCGTTTGGACAGATGTGGAACTTGCTGTACAACTTGATAGATATTTGCTCTAGTTGTGTCAAGTTCTGCCTGTCTGTATGCAGCAAAGTTTTGTGGTGGATTGAATTTTAATTCAAATAGGCTAGGATCAATATTGTAACCGTTTGAGTCTAACCATAGTTTAAATTCTTGATCAAATGATTCAACAATGTTACTCTGCAATCTTTCGCAGTACTTGTTGAATCTCAGTTCCTGAATGTATGCTGTTCCAACCTTGCCGTCGGATACCGTGTTAGCCTGCTCGTCAATTGATGTAGGCAAATAAGATGCCGGAATTCTCAAAGCACGGAATAATTTGTTTGTAAAGTATTTTAGATCGGTAATCTCGCCTAGGTTAGTACCACCTGGCAGCGTTTCAACTTTTGATCCTCTACCTTCTGCTGTTTGTGGAAAGAAGTAGTCCTCGTTGGTTGAAAGTGGATTGTATGAAGCATCAATAATACTTGTTCCCCCACCTGTTGAACTAGGAATACGTCTCTGTTGAATTTCATTCTTGACCCTTTCAACAAAACTCATTGCCATGTGTGCAGGCATATTACCCACATCAACATAAAATATTCTTCTTTCCGGAGCACGCTGAATTCTGTAAATTATGATAGCGTCTTCCAATAATTCTTTCTGTTTATAAACCTTGAATACACTTTCCAACAGTGAATTACCAAATGGGAAATTGTTATCTAACCCTTCTGACAAAGAAATGTGCATGATGTGTTTTGCATCCACAGTTATTTCATTTGCCGCATTATGAAATCTTGTTCCTGGAGTTTGTGCTGCGCTTCCAACCATGCCTCTACCAAAGCCTCCGCCGCTGGTATATGATGATGTTCCGCTTGGTGCAGTATTTGTAGTTCCGTGCGGTGTTGTTGCTACAAGTTCCTTAAAGTTAAAGTTAATGTCCTTTATAACATACTGCTCGGGAATCTTTCCTTCGGATTCGTTAACAATAATTTTGGAGACCTTTGCTTGATCCACATATAATAATTTCTTAGTTTCCGGATCGCGGATGAAAAAACAATCACCATACTTGAATGTGTTCCTTACAATTCTAAAAATTCTATTTTCAAACTGCTGTGTCTTGGTCCATTTTTGTAATGCTTCTTTCAACAGTTTAGTTTCTGTATTGGTAGGACCTTGTCTAAAAAACATGTGGAAAGGAGTTGCGTTTTCCTTGTCCTTGCCTGTGCAAAATTCTGCAAGAATATCCAATGCAGCATTTACTTCCGAATCCATGTCCATGGTATCGTACTGCATGTATCTTTCTATTCTGTTTGGAGCACCAGCATATACATCTGGTAGATATGATGAGTAATTTGAACGTGCTGGTCCTGGTCTCCCACCGCCACTAATAGGGCTCATAGATCCTGATTGATTTTGAACATTAACGGGTGTAAAATATTTTTTCCAGCTCATCTATATTCCTATACGTTCTTTAACAAATTACCAACACCAGCCAAGTCTTGGATCGAACGGTTCGTTCGATTTTGGACTGCTAATTGTTGATTAGTAAGTCTTACCAGTTGTACCACGTTATTATTTAACTCTATAAATATGTTTCCTTCTTCAGAAGTGGTTTGGTTAGAAGCAGTTTTGGTGCCGCCTCCACCCGTTTGGGTTTCATTACCCTGAGCGTCCGTAGTTGCAGTTTTATCGGCAGTTTCTCCAGGTTTGGTAATTGTGGTTTGGACACTTGAAGTCGAAGGTGCTGCCGATTTGGTTTTATCTTTTGGAGAAATTATTGAACTATTAGCAGCCTTTAATTCCTGCCCCAGGGTTTGAAGCGTGTTGCTGTAATCTTTTTCTTTTGGAAGATTATCCATGAAAGTTTTGGCAGTCTTGCTTTTGGCATCAATCACTTCTTGTTCTTGTTTGCTAACCTTTTTGTATCCAACCGCAGTTTTGGTTGTGATACCATTCATCTGGTTCTTAAGTTTAAGATCCATCTGTTTTAGTTTGTATTCTTCTACGGTTAGTCCTTGTTGTTCCGCCTTGGTCGCGGTTTCTTCCTTTTCTTCGGATCTCTGTTTTTTCCTTTCCTCTTTTCTCTGATCTCTTGCCAGTTTCCTGTCATCCAATTCCTTGTACTCTTCATCAAGTTGTTTTCTCTTGATTTCCGCTTCTTCGTCACTAAGGCCACCTAGCCAACCGGGTAACGAACTTTGAATCTTAAAGAACAGTTCCTTCAATGGCATCATTAGATATCTATAGAAGAAGTCTCCCATGCCTTGGAGAACATCACCAACGGAAAATCCTGCATCATACAATTTTTTAAATGCCCATATGAGTCCTGCAACCGCTGCACCAATTGCTATGAATGGTGCTGCCGCTACTAATAGAGGTGACACAAGTGCCCATGCAGCGCCAGCCGCAGCAAACAATCCGCCAGATGCTAACCAAGTTGCCGCAGTCTTGGCAAACATTGCAATCTTGTAGGCTGCAAATGCTCCCATTGTTCCTGCCAGAACCGGTATAAGCACATCATTTAGATATCCGCCTACGCCTTCAAATATTGGTGCAACATAGGTATTGATGAGTCCTCCGAGATATTCGAAGACCGGCATCACATAGGTTTGAATCATTTCTCCCAAGAACTGGAATACTGGTTTGACATAGGTGTCAATCCAAAGAGCCAGAGTGAGGAATGCCGGATATACAACATTGGTTATCAATCCGGACACTGCGCTCATAGCCGTCTGGAATGCACCTATGAGGAAATTTCCTACCTGTGTAACACCAAATGCAAATACTTGGAATATAGGCACAATATTTTCTAACAGGAATGTACCCACGGTTCTAAATGCATTCATTAGTAGATCAATTAATCCTGTGTTAGCCAATGCTAGTTGGAATTGGTTACTAAAGTTAGCAAGTTCTGCCTTTGCCAATTGCATCTGCTCGTTCATACCATCAGTTTCAGCAGCAGCCTGATCCTGTGCCTGTCTAGCCTTTAATACACCATCCGTCTGAATCTTGTTACCTGCAACAACACCTTGCATTGACTGTGCATACTCATCATTACCAATGATTGCCTGTCTGTTAGATGCTATAAATTTTTGTGTTTCGCTTTTGGTTGTGTTTAGAGCACCTTGGATAATGTTATCCCCAACCCTTTCATCCTTTAATAGTTTTTGTCTGATACCTAGAATCTGATTCATTGTTCCGCCAAGTGCATGCGCCTGTTTCTGGTTTGCTTCCATTGTAAGCGTACCTGACATAACAGCATCCTTAACAAAACCTTGTAGTTCTGCAGGATAGGATTGTATCAATAGTTGTAATTCTTTTTGTGACTTCTCACTTAATTGGCTAGCAAATGCCTGATACTTGATATCCTGCATTAACTGTTTTCTTTCTTCTTCTTTTTCTTTTCTAGTCTGTCCAGTGATTTTAGCCAGCATGTCCATTTCTTTTAGATAGGACTTAGAACCTTCTACTAGCTCTCTGTTGGACATGTTTTCATTACGACCAAGAATACGTAAGTTTGTAGCGTATGCTGCGATACCTTCATTTAGATCAGAAGTAGAATATCCTAATCCATATAGATCACTTGCATTGGATCGTAATGCTTTTGATAGTGCGCCAAATCTCTTTGCACCGTCTGCCGTGGTTCCACCCAGTGCAACCATTGCTTCGCCGTTGCTGGAAATAAAGCTCGCAAACTGATCAAGAGTCTGTCCGGCTTCTCCTGCTGCACGAGTCATTTGCACAACACTACCGTTGAAACTTGCGCCGCTGCCCGATGCTTTAACAAACGCATCAGATACTGCTGTTGCCGCTGACGCAGCAGCACCAAGCATGGGTCCTATTATAGGAATACCATTAAATATTCGTGCTGCAGATTCAACCGAATCCCCAACATTGGCAAAATTACTTAGGGTTTCTACCACAGTGTCGGATAACTTGCTGAAACTTCCTATTAGTAGTTTGGAATGTCCCCACAATTTACCCATGGCCTGTCCAGCCTTTTGGGTATTATCTGCTGCACCACCTCCACGGCCGCTGCCGCTGCCTCCAGATCCTCCGCCAGATCCTCCGCCGCCTCCGCCGCCACCCTTCTTCATTAAATTAACCAATTCTCTTAGGGTAGATTCGGATGCTGCATTTTTGGCTTCAATTAAGCCTATTCCGGGTACATCAATTTCAACTTTAGCCATTCTTTATTTTTCCGAGATAAATGCGCATATAAATACACATATACTTATAATGTATTTATTGGAGATAAAATGGACGAAAATCAAAAATCAGTTGCGCCTGAACTAACTGATGTTCAGCCGACCGTAACGGTAAATCAGTCGGCTAAAAGGAACCCGTTGGCAGGGTATTTCAGGCAGCCAAAAATTTATGTAAAACTGCCATCAGGTGGAAAATTCTATCCCGATGGTGCATTAGATGTAAGCACAAACGGAGAATATGCTGTATATGCAATGACAGCAAAGGATGAGCTTATGTTTAAGACTCCTGATGCACTGCTAACAGGGCAAAGCACTGTAGAAGTTATCAAGAGTTGTGTTCCAGCAATAATTGATCCGTGGAAGATGCCTTCGTTAGACTTGGACTTCCTGTTAGTTGCTATTAGAGTTGCAACATATGGAAACAAGATGGAAGTTACAGTTAAGTGTCCTCACTGCTCAGAAGAACAAAACTATGATGTTGATTTGACAAGTTGGATTGGTGATTTGGATAGATTTTCATACAATGAGTATGTAAAAATTGATCCACTAGTTGTACAATTGAGACCATACAATTATCAGGAACTTACAAAGACATCAATTAAGACCATGGAACAGCAGAGAGTGTTCCAAACTATCAACGACGATAAACTCTCAGATGAGGAAAAGTTAGATAAATTTGGTAAGAGTTTTGTTAAACTAACAGAACTTACAGTTGATATTATTGCTGACTGTATAACAAAGATTGAAACTCCAGAAGGAACAGTTACTGACATTGCAATGATTAAAGAATTCATAAACAATTGCGGTAAGGAAACATTTGATGCAGTTCAAAATCATCTTAAGGATATCAAGGGTGAAATTGAATTTAAATCAAAGGACGTTAAGTGTGGAGATTGTGGTGGAGAATTTAATATGCCGATCACAATGGATCAATCAAATTTTTTCGCAGCAAAATCTTAAACCTCTCCTTGCCGGAGATTTTGCAGGAATCTGATGAACTCGATAAACAGGCCAGGGGAATAAAGAAGGACGTCCTCAAACTCAGTTGGTTTATGAGAGGTCTTTCTTATTCTGAAGTCATGAATATGAGTTATGAGGAACGCGAAATTATTTCTGAAATCATTAAGGAAAATTTAGAAACAACAAAGAAAAGCGGAATGCCTTTCTTTTAAAATTTATTAAACTCTCTATACAGCTCTTTGGCTATTTTTATTTCTTGAGGGTCTAGTTCTTCTTTATTAATAATTTTCTTAAACATATCTCTCAAATCTTCTTTTTTATATCTGTCAAAGGGACTGGATTTTTTTACAGCAGTTTGTCTAGAAGGAGATTTTCCAGTTACTTCTTCAGCACCTTTTTTAAAGTTTGCAGCAAAATCCTTTATACCTTTAAATGGATCGTTTTCGAGTAATTCGCCGATTCTCATTACGCTGCCTTTACTTCCTTTTCAAGTGCGGCTCTTACATCCATTGTAACCTTGGGTCCGGCTGTCTTAATATTTTTTGCGACCGTCTTAACATCAACCTTGGTAGATGATGTTTGTGACGTAGCCTGTTGAGAACCACTTGCTTGATTATTTGAACTTGCTTGATTATTTGAACTTGCTTGATTATTTGAACTTGCTTGATTGTTTGCACTTGCTTGATTAGATGTTGTTGTTGTGGTCGAACTATCAGTGCTTGTATTGCTTCCACCTTCTCCACTACCACCTTGATTAGAAGATGATGAAGTGCTTGTTGTGCTTGTGCTGGTTTGATCAGAACTCTTATCGCTTGTAGCAGATTGATCGCTTGTAGAAGTTTGATCACTTGTTGAACTCTTATCACTTGTTGAACTCTTATCACTTGTAGCAGATTGATCACTAGATGTTGTATCAGTTTGTGATGTAGTATCACTAGATGTAGCAGTATCCGTTGCTGTGCTATCAGTGCCCTGTGCTGTTGTTGTATCAGTCTGGGTGTCAGTTGTACCAGTTTGTGTATCATCACCGCTTGCTGACGCTGTATCCGCGTCTGTGGTACCATCTGCTGCTTGTTTCTGTGAAACAACTTCAGCATTCTTAGTGTCACGCATTTCTTCTGCTGCGTCTGCATCAAGCCCTGCGCCACCATCTACTACCTTCTGTGTTTCTGAATCTACCACGTTGTATTTTGTTTTATCTTTTGGATCCTGCACCATGATAAATTGTTTGTCTTTTTCCTGTACGCCAGGTGTTGTAGGATCCGTATCAACTGGTCCGTCATCTGTTGCTGCTGTGTCGTCTCCGCCTGCATTGGTATCTGCCGCGCCGGTGTCAGTGGTGCTTGAACCTTCATCGCCTGCTGTTGAATCCGTAGGACTATCTGCATTTGTTTCTGAATCTGCTGCTGTTTCATCTTTATCACCATCCGGTGCATCCGTTGCCGCTGGAACTTCAATCTTCATCGAATCATATGTTCCTTTAATAACATCATCATTGACTCCAGCCTTTTTGAGGATGTCATATATTTCTGCACTGTCAGGTGGCGATCCTGCTTCCTTCCATTGTCTGTTTAATTTTTCTGCCGTTACCTTTGTGGTAATCTGTTTGGCTGCTCCACCAATTGCACTTGCAGCCGTCTTGGCACCCTGTTTAATTTTTCCACCTATCTTGCTGAGCAGTCCTGGTTTCTTTTCTGCTTCTGGTTCTGCTACCGCAGGCTCTGCCTCGTTTATGGTCTGCCTATTGTAGTGTGCGACTGCATCAAACACACTTTCAAACATCAGTTTGCTTTCTAACATGTGTGTGTTTACTTTTTCAATTCTGTTGAACAGCATGTAAATCTGTCCTTCTGAAAGTCTTTTTACTTTATAGTCTATTGATTCTTGTGCTGGTTCTGCATTGGCCGGAACTACTTTTTTGTCCTGCAATGCTACACTCATAGCAACCGCTGATGCTGCTGCTCCAATACTCTTGGCAAGGTCCTGTTTAAATGTATCAACTACTACACTAATGCCCGCTTTGGAATCAGCAGATACTCCGGTGTATTCATTCATAAACTGAAATAATTTTTCAGTATCTTCGTCTGATAAGTTTGCTTTATCGATGGCATCCCATACTGGATGAGTTGGTTGAGTAGTGACTTCTTGTACTGCAAATACCGGATCGCCATTAGCATCAACACCTTCAATTGTTACTGAACTCGTAAATGAAATTGGAGGTTCAATGCCTCCCACGCTTGTGCTAACTGTTGATTTAAATTGATCGCCTACTTTTATTTCTGCACCATCTGGTAGTGTTGTTGATCCTAGTTCAGGAGCGTCACCTGTCCAGGCCGAAGCACTTGAAGTATTTGCTGAAATATTTTGTCCCATAAATTCTGCATCAGCCATTCCTTTTTCCATTTGGAACATCTTTTGCAACTGGTCGGAATCAATACCTTTTGATTTTGCCCATTCAGCAACTTCAGGTGCTATGTCTGGTTCTGTGTCAAAGTTAATTCCTGCTTTTTTAAGTTGATCTGCACTTACAGGTTCTGCTTTAACCGTTTCAACCGTTGAAGCATCTGTAGCACCACCGTCGGGCGTGCCTGCATCTTGATCACCGTATTCACCGTCATCGCCTGGTAATTCTGTTTTATCAACGCCAACGTCAGTTGTGGTTGTTGTGTCTCTTGCTAGATCTGAACCTTCAAGGCCAGCGTGATTTGCTAGTGCATCTCTGCCACCTAGTTCATTAATTTTTGCACTTACTTCTTCAAATTCTGCTTGGAATACTTCTAGTTCTTCACCTGAAAGATTTTTAAGTGCTGTCTCTAGTGCATTCTGTGTCTTAAGCAAATCTTCCGCTGCTTCTGGTGCAAGATTTTCAATGCTCGTGGCCTTCATTCCTTCCAAAGCACCTACATCAATTGACTGTCCGTCACTGGCAATAAGTGTTTGTGCAACGTCTGGATCAACTAGATCACCAATCAGTTCAATACCAGCACCAATACCAGCACCAGCAATACCTGTCATTGCTGACTTACCAATTGCTGTTGAAAGGTCCTTGCCTTGTAGAATATCTTTTGTAGCACGACCGAGGAAACCGCCTACCAAACCGCCCAGTGGTCCTGCCGCTAGTGCAGCCGCCGCTGTTAGAATTGCAACCGCAACACTTGCTTTGCCTGGATTTTCCTTTGCCCAATCGCTTACTGCTTTTACGGCACTTACTACTTTTGAATCCTTGTCGCCAATTTTTTGTTTAAGTTCATTGAACTTGGCATCCATATTTTGAACTGGACCTGCACTCTTAATTGCAGCCCCTAGTTTATCAATTTCTGCTTTGATTTGACCTGCTGCATTTTTAACAGCATCTGTGCCTTTACCTATTGCTGTTCTGTTATCACCTGCATCGGTTGCTCCCTTTTCAATGCTGGTGAATAGTTGATTAATTTGATCTGCTGTTAGGCTTGCTTCAAGAACAATACGCTCAACATTACTTACAAAAGGCTCAATTACCTTTTGTTCCAATAGAAGCATTTCAGGATCATTCCATCCTTCCGTAATGTATCTTTTTTGTATCTGACTTAATCTCATTTTAGCAATCCTAGTAATTCTTTTTTCTGTTCCACATTTAACTGATTTAATTGAGCATTGATGTCCTTTGGTATTCCTGGACGCTGTGTGCCTCCTGATTGGTCTGCGTCTCCGCCTGTCCCAGCATCCTTCATTCCCTGTTTAAATCCACTTAAGAAACCTCCAGCACCGCCCTGTGCTGCATCGTCACCGCTCACTGAACCCTGTGCGCCCTTGTTGGCATCAACGCCACCTTCCTGCTGTTGCACATAATCCTTTGCGGCTGCCATAAAAATTTTATCCAGTTGTCCGCCAGTAAATCCCTCCATGATAGGATTAGAATCATTTTCAAAAGAACTATTTGCTACTTTCTTGATTGGCTGTGATTTGTTTGCCTTTACACCTGACATGGAAATGTTATCATCAGTCTGCGATGGAATTTTTTGCACAGCACCACCGCCTCCGCCTGGAGGTGGAGTAGTAGTTGGTGCCGTCTTGGTCTGCGCCTGTTGTGATCCTGTCTTTGCTCCTGCAACAACGTCCTTTGCTAAATTTTTAGCACCCGTTGCTAACTTTCCTAATTTTTCTCCTGCCCCAGATGCTGCTTTGCCCAATGCAGTTCCTGCCTTCTGTGCAAATGTGGGTTCCTTCATGACCGTTTCTGCGCCTGCCGTAGGATAACCATTTTTCTTTAGGAATTGCAGTACCAACTCGGGTGTTGCACCCTCGCCAGTGTCTGCCTTGCCTAGATAAACGTCAAACTTATCGGAAATTTCATTTGCAACTGCGCCTATTTCAAGTTTGCCCTTGGCTCTACGACCCGCTCTGCCCGGAACAAGAGTTTGTGCCTTTGCTCCAAGTTTGCCCAATATACCCATAGGCCTTTCATCTAGTTGCTGTTCTGTGATAATTTCGTTTAAACGCATTGATTAACTTTCCATAACTGTTATGTAGTGTTATTTATTCCATTGTTAATTTTATATTGTAAGTAAGATCTAAAGATCTTATGCGTTTTCGCTTGCGCTCAACGCATTTTTCTTCTTTCTTACTTTATATATATATGAACACAACAACTGCGAAGCAGTTTTGTTAGCATCATGTAGATAGTAGAGCCACAATTCGCCCGTTGCCGGGCGAATTGGTTTGTTGAGCTTCATGTGAGTTAGCGTCACCAAACTGTTAAAGAAGATTATAATTTGTAAATCTTACAATTTTTTCTCAGTTTTCTAAGGAAAAATTGTATAACATACAAATTGCACGGAGGCGGCGTACCGTCAACCCCCTACTTCAGCATTCGCATAATACGCGGAAGGCAGTTGATCCCCAACAGTCGAAATCACTTGCCTTGTGGTTGTATCTTTTTCACAGAGCCACATCTTTCATGCCTTAAGTTAGCATTGTCCTTGCAACGCACCAGTATCTGAACGCACACTGCCCGTACGGCAGGCGTCCTCAAGATGGGTCGAGCAGCCCCGACCAAACCATGTTGCTATGTTAAGCCTTGTTTTTGATATGTCTTTCTAGAAGTGCCTTGCGCAATTTGTCTGAACCGCCTACTCTAACATTGATTATGCCATTGTAATATTCGTCTGATTCCAAAACCCTACGATCAAACTGCTCTCTTGCTTCAAGATAGGACATTTCTCCCCTACCGTGGCACATGTAAAGTATTTCTCTCGTAAAGTTTTCTGGGCCTAGTGCTTCCACATCAGCCTGTAGCCTATCGGATGAACCCCAATAGTCCTGCCAGTCCGATTCCTTGTGTCCGCGGCGCTTGTTTTTCTTGCCTTTGAGTGGTGGTTTGGTAGTTTTGAATTTGGCTAGTTTCTTGCCTATGTATTTCTTGTTGTTGGTAGTATTGGTAATGAGATAAACGAAGCCTTCATATTCTTCTGGAATACTGTCAATGATATTGCCTTCAAATGTCCAACTCGGATTCGCCATCAGTCTTACTTACTTTCGACGGACGACCAACCATGCCTTTTCTGGCTTCCTTTCGATCCTGCCTCTTATTTTGGATTTCTAGCCTTCTTACACTTGCAAACTTACGTATCTCCGATAGCCAAAAGCGACTCTTAATTCCGGCTTCGTCTGAATTATGATATTCAAATCTATCCTGCCACTTAAAGTAGTTTTGGAATGCTTCAATCATTTTGTCGTGGTTGTCAGTGCTCATAACCAATTTGGTCCAGTAACGAAATACGTTAGAGTAACTCTTTCTCCTTCTATGACAGGATTTACCTTGTGAGGAATGAAACTAGGGAATATTATGATTGAACCTTGTTTTTCAAAGCCTTTCGGAGTAAGAGGTCCATTTATAAAAAATTCTAATTCTCCACCTCCGTATGATTCTGGACTTAGATTCATTATAGTGGTTAGTTTTATATCATACATCTCACCACCAACTGCATCAGTATGCCAATCATACTCTGCCTTGACATCGGATTTATAGGTTGCTAAATTTACAAAATCAAAATCGCTTGCTGAGAATAGGTTGAAACCAAAAAAATTCTTGTTTATGTCATGCACAATGTTTCGTGCTTTATTCATTTGTTTAATAACAGTCCCATAATCACAAAGTTTTACTTCAGAAGTTTTGGTTACATTTTGTGCGCCAACGGGTTTGGCCTGCGAATTTGCATTTTCTACCACTGCATCATATAGATCTTGGCATTCACTAGCAGTGTATGCTTGTTCTATACAATAATAGTGTGATTTCACTGTACAATCTCCACATCATTAGAATACGAAGTAAATCCATTTTCCTTGATAACTTTTAATACGTGATTAACACGCCCTGCCAAATCGTCTCTGTGCGAAATTAGGAACACGTTCTTGTTTCTTTCACGTGTCATCTTCTTGAGAACCGCAATGGAACTCTCAACACCCGCACTGTCCATACCACTATCAACAAGTTCATCAATGAATAACAAATTAATGCCGTGATATAAACTTTCCCATACATCACGGAATGCCCAACTCAAGGATAAGATAAGCCTATTTCGTTCTCCTCTGCTGAGGTTGTCGAAGTCTAGGTCCTGCCCCAGTTGTGTAATTGTGACGGTTAAATCGTTTTGGAATTCCACAATGTGCGGTAATCCTACCTTAGCCAAATAGTATGTTAGACGCTGATTTAGATATGCCAAATTCTGTTCAATGATCTTCTTACGCACAAATGAATCCTTGTTTGTAAGCAGTTTGTATAGGAAGTCCTGATGATCCTTGACCTTTGAAAGTTCGTTCAGAGTATCAAAACTAACTTCCTGTAGTGCAGTTTCCTTCAAGTCTTCAATCTGTTCCGCATAAGGATTTGTTTCCTCGCTCTTTTTGGCAAGTTCTTTTTGCAAACTCTCGACTGTATTCCTGTGGTTGTATGCTTCTTCCACACTGTCATACTGCGTCACGGGGCAGTTTTCAAGTTCTCCAATGTCTTTTACAACTTTTGCGTGTTCCTCGTGCTGCGCCTCGTTGGTAAGGATCTGCTGTGCAGCCTCCTGCAACATTTCTTCCTTCTGCTTCTTAATTTCTTCCTGCTTGTTATCGTGGATTTCCTGACCACAGGCATAACACTCGTGTTTGTCAATGGATTCCAATTCTTTTTTCAGTTTGGCAATTATTTTTTCTTGCTTTTCGTTATCAGCAGTTATGCTCGCCATCCAACGCTGTGCCTCTTCCAACTTTCTTTTCTTGTCATTAAAAGTTTCCCAACACTTGTGTGCCTCAATTTCTGCTTCGATATTAATCTTTTCTAGGACAGCAATGCTCTGTTTCAGTTCTGCAATAGACTGTTGTTTGCTGTCTTCCCACATTCGCTGTTTGCGCTCAAGGCTTTCTATGTTCTGCTGAATTCTTTCATTAGATGCCTTGACAGTTTCTATCCTTGTATTCTCAGTTGTAATTGCATCTCTATTGAGTCGCATTTTTTCTTTCAATGCTTCTGCTTTTTCTGAAAGCAAGGTAATTCCTAATAACTGTTCAATGATCATTCTCTGATCATTTGGCTTGGAAGCAAGGAATGGTTCTGTGTATGTGTTCAGTGCAAGGATGTGCTTGAACATGTCATGGCTCATGCCAAACAGTGTTTCAATTTCTTTCTGCGTTTCTCGGCTATCGCCCTGTGCTTCATCCTGATCAGTTGGTTCCTGCTCAGTTCCATTGACTGTAAATTTTAATACGTTCGGCTTTCTGCCTCTGTGGATGGAATAATCAATGCCATCCTTTTCAAAATCTATAGTGACCAACATGCCCTTGCCGTTGATCTTGTTGATGAGATTATCTCGCTTGATGTTTGTTAGGGCATTTCCATAGATTGCGTAACTGAGTGCATTGACGATAGTGGTTTTACCAGTGCCGTTTCTGGAACCACTATCATCACCACCCAAGTCAAGGTTTTCTCCTAACACGAGTGTTAGTTCTCCCTTGTCAAAGTCAATGGCCTGGGTCTGATTACCCACGCTCATAAAATTCTTAACCGTAATATTTTTAATTTTTATCATAGGTCTCGATAAATCTCCGTAAGCATACGCTTGTCGTATGTCTCGCTGTCTAACTGTTCTATTTGATTCAACACAATGGTATCAACGCTTTCAAATGAAACATCAATGGGATCAATGTTGCTCTCTATTTCCACCTTTTCAGGAATCAGCATTAATTCACGCAATTTAAACTGCGGAATGAACTGTTCCTTGATGAAGTTTGCTTCTTCAAATGTAATCTGCACGTCAATCGTTACTCGGGCATGCATCTTTTCTCTAAGATGATCCTCGGGTTTTTCCAGCAGTTGGCTCAGTTTAAACGTTCTATACACAGGTTGATCGGGCCAAGTCTTGTATTCAGGCTTGCCACCCCACTCCAGGAACATCATTCCCCTGTCATCATCACCAGCATCCGCGTAGTTGTGCGGAAACGCATTACCAATGTAGGTAACGTTTCCTTTTGTTTGCCTTTGATGGAAGTGTCCTGAGAACACATATTCTTGATTTACAAAATGATTGGCCTGTAGTTCTCCGTGGTCCGGCATTTCTACCATGGCATTCATCTTGAAGTATGGCAGTTCAAAGTGTCCAAACACGTATCTTGATTTAATGTCCCTAACTTTTTTCCACTCTTCACCTACCAACCAAGGCAACAGTGTAACATCACCTTCTGTTAGTTGTTCAGTAATAGGAACGATATTAGGAAACAGTCTCATGAACTCAATACTGTTAATTTCACGCTTATCCTTGTAGAACAAGTCATGGTTACCAACCATGAAATATGTTTTTTCAAATGTTTCGTTTAGTCTTTCTAGATTAGAAACTGTATAGTTCATTGTGCTGACATCTGTGGTCGCACGGTTATGGTGCCAGTCTCCTAAAAATATACAGGTCTCAGCACCAGCGGCTTTTGCTTCCTCGCAAAACCATTTAACAAAATCTTCACAATCTATGTTGTGTGTCCTGCTACCACTCTTCATACCAAAATGAATGTCTGTGAAGCAGGCTGCTTTCTTAAATAACGGCATTCTTTACTCCTTACTATATTGTAACGGATTTAATGATAAAAGTCAAGATTTTTTCTTTTCACCGCGAGGTGCAGTATCTCCATTGTCCCTATCAGCATTTTGGCGTGTCCAACTTGGATTCATTCCATTCATTTCCAATATATCATCTCGGATGTTTTGGTTGCGCTTTTCGATATTGATAATTCTAACGAATGAATTGGTTACTGCTGCGGTGTAATATGCGAATGGATTCTGTGATTTGGATTCATCAAACTGCAATCCAATCTGCGCCAACTGTAGAATGGCCTGTCCCTTCATCTCATCGTTATAGGTATAGCCTCTCACGTTACCACGTGTTGCGTATCTATCACATAACTTCATCCACATCAGTGCAAGTTTGTTAGTTGCCTTGCCTACCTTTGGATTAAAGCATCCGTTTTCCATACCACCTTCCCAATGGCTCTTGCCCACGCAGATTAGGTTGTCCTTCTCATCAAACTTCCAATGCTGGAAAGGTGGAAAGTTTACCTTGACGTGGCTATCAGCAGTATTCTTTTTGGTTTTCTTCCTTGTAAGATCCTCCGGAATGTGTTCAAATGTCATAATACGAAAGACTAGATCCTCTTTCTGCATTTTTCGATAGTCTATTTCAAATTGCTTTGCGGGAATTTTCTTGCCAGCAGCCTCAACTGCTGCTTCGTGTGCTTGTTTAGATAACCTTGAAGCACGGTTCCTTTTTGCTTCTGCAATGGTTCTTATGTTAATTTTTTCAAGACTTGGCAGGATAACATCGTATTGATGATATTCAGGGTCAACATAGGAGCAAAATGTGTTTTTACTGCGGTGTATCTCTGCCAATAGGTCCTTGTTTGTTAGATATTTGATTTTTTGCATAATTGTGAATGTTCTCCTAATATTTATTATAATAGCACATAATGAAAGAAATAAATAGAGTAAAGATTAGGAAATATTACCAAAATGACTTTAAACATTAATCCGATCGCAAAATTAGTTACTAGCGTAAGTGACCAATTACAGACAGCAGCAGCCGAGGTACAGGCAGCAGGCCCTAAGATAGCCTCTGATTTGAGAAAAGCAGATCTTGATGCAAAGATAGGACAACTGTCCGGCGACTTGGGCAGTGCTTTAAATGGAGCAACTGCTTCAGGAGTCCTAAGTGATGTTACCACGGGAATGGGGCAGATAGCAGATACACTTACCACTTCTGTTGGAGGCAATAGCATTACTTCACTATCACAGTCTGTAGGAGCAACCAGCCTGGGAGGAAATTTAAATCCAAACAATCTTGGTGCCGACATCAAAGCCAGCATTAGTGATAAGATAGGTGGAAATCTAGCAACTGGAATTAAATCCTTTGCAGGCAAGATAGCAAGTGCCGCAGGCAATTTGAATGACATACTAAGTTTGAAAAGAGGAAATAATATACCAGCCGGTGGAGAACTTTTTACAACCACGGGAGAATCTATCAAAGTTAATGCTTCATCCAAGGATGACTGGCGTGTAAAGATAAGTTGCCAGTGGAATATTTTTAATAGCAACATGTTTAAGGTTCTTGAGGAAACCGGTGGCGCAGTATTTCCCATACAACCTAGCGTAACACTATCTACTAAAGCAAACTACACAAACATAGAACCTACTCATAACAATTATCCATTCATGGCTTACAAAAATAGTCAGGTTGATGAAATTCAAATCAACGGTAAGTTTGTTGCTGAAACTGAAACCGACGCAGCATACTGGATAGCAGCCACTACATTCTTTAGAACAACAACCAAGATGTTTTACGGTCAAGGAGAGAATGCAGGTAATCCTCCGGTCGTATGTCAGTTAAGTGGTTATGGTTCAAATGTTTTTGAGAATATTCCTGTTGTGGTGAAATCTTTTTCAGTTACGTTTCCAGAAGATGTCAATTATATTAGATGCTCCAAATGGGGAAGTCCTACATGGGTTCCAATTTTAAGTACACTTAACGTGGTTGTACAACCTATATACAACAGATCAGATTTAAGAAAATTCGACTTGAAAAAATATGCAGCAGGCAAGATGGTAAACGGCGGACAAGGATACCTATAATATGGCAACATACAGTTTATCATCGCCCTACTCAACTACAACACAGAATAATCTTTATCTGGAACTTCTTAACATAAGACCAGTTCCATCAGAAGATGATGATTACCTATATTCAATTGAAGGACAGTATAGGCATAGACCAGATTTATTAGCATATGACCTTTACGGTGATCCGAAACTTTGGTGGGTTTTTGTTCAAAGAAATATGGAGGTACTCAAAGATCCTATTTTTGATTTTGAAACAGGAACAAAAATCTACATACCCAAGGACTCCAATTTAAGAAAATTCCTAGGAGTCTAACATGGCTGCAGAATTCATTGAAAGAAGAATACAAAGCAATGGTAACACCACTAATGTTAATATCAATAGAGATCAACCCTATATTGACACAATAATTAATGGTAAGAAGGCACGTGTTTATGGAAGCCAAGAACAATTAGATGAATACCAAAACAAAAAACCAGACGGAACTAAAATTGCGCAGACAAACAAGGTACCAGCCAACGCCAGTAAGGGAATGGCTCGTTTCGCAGAAGCCTACAATAAAGCAGTTAATAAAATAAAAGACGGAAAGTCATCTGTCACAACACCACCGGAAACAACTTCTGGGTCACAGGGACAGAATCTACAAAACCTTGTTCCTAATCCACTTTTAGATTTTGCAAGTTATACACCTTTATGGACACTGGCAGTTCTTACTCCTCAACAGTTTAACAACCCTACATCTTATAGAACAGATGATTTATCATTTGCAAAACAAACATTTGACATTCAGAATCAAGTAGATAGCGGCTCGGGAGATGGACTCATAACACAAACAGCAACGCTTGAATCGGGAATTGTATTTTCTTCAGGGGGAAGAGATTCACCAGGATCCACATCAAGAGTCAATACTGCATACGGAAGGCCAGAGTTTTATGTTGATAATTTCAGAATGAAAGCGGTAGTTTCTGCAACAGAGGCAACTGGCAATTCAAATGCTACTGGTTTTGAATTTGAAATTTATGAACCTTACAGCATGGGGTTACTGCTTCAGAGCATGCAGACCGCGGCAATAAAAGCAGGATATGCAAACTATCTAAACAATGCTGCATTTTTATTAAGATTAGATTTCAAAGGTTTTAAACAAGACGGCACTGTTTTTAAAAGTGTAAAGCCTAAGTTTTTTCCAATGAAATTGACCGAAGTAAAATTTGAGGTTGATGAAGGCGGAAGCAAATACAATGTCAAGGCAATCCCGTATAATCACGGTGCATTGAGTGATAATGTTGATCTTACTTTTAAAGATATTAAAATCGCAGCGCCTAATGAAAACACAGTTGAAGAGATGTTAGTGACTGGGGATCGGAGTCTAGTAAGCATCCTTAAGAAGGCAGAAGAAGAAAACGTAAAAAATAAAATGTATTCTGTCGAAGACATATACGAAGTACAGTTTCCTAAGAGTTGGGATGAATTTATTGCACACAGATCAGGAACCACTGAAGACAAGGGAGCAACAAACAAATCAAAAAAACCAACCAAGTCAGTAGGAAAAAGCCAACCAGTAACCAAGAATGAGTTTGGAGAAAACGGCATTGGAAAAGCAACCTTTGCTTACAGTGCAGAAACCGGCGGCAACTTCGATTTTTCCAAAGAGGGTGATGTATATAATGAAGAAACTGGTCTTGTTGAAAGAGACAAGATGACCATTAATCCTAAAACTAGAGTTTTCAGTTTTACACAAGAACAGAAACTAACTGACATAATCGTGCAAGTCATACTAAGTTCTACCTATGCAAAACAGGCATTGGATCCTGCCAATCTAGTTGATGGATTTATTAAATGGTTTAGACTAGACGTACAGATAGAGTTTTTAGATTATGATATATTAGTTGCAGATTTTGCAAAAAAATATACATTTAGGGTGGTACCTTTCTTTGTTCATCACAGCATCTTTAATTCTCCAACTTCTGCTAACCTTGGGTATTCTGAATTGGAAAAGAAAATTGTAAAAAGGTACGATTACATATACACCGGACAGAACCAAGACATTATTAGATTTGACATTGCAATTAATAATTTGTTTTATACTGGAGGCGCTTCCAATGCTGAAAAAAATACCTCCACAAATCAAACCAATGATCAACAAGGTACTGCTTCTGGTACTAAAACAAAAACAGAAACAACGACGGGTTCAGCCGCAGCAGCACAAACCGCTAATCTAGGTAAGTCTAAAAAGAAAAGTGATCCTGCCCTATTTAAAAACAGAAAAGGTGGTTCGGGACAAAATGACGTTGAGAAACAGGTTGCGGAAACATTTCATGAAGCATTCCTTAATGGTAGCAGTGCTGACTTGGTAACTGTTGATCTAGAAATACTAGGTGATACATATTGGATGGTTGATAGTGGCATGGGAAATTATTTTGCTAAACCTTCTAGCCAATCCGACCTTATTACCAATGACGGAACGGCTAATTACGAAGGACAGGATTGTTACATTTACATAAGTTTTAGAACACCAGCAGACGTTGATACTAAAGCAGGATTGTATCAATTTAATAGAAAAGGAGTTGAAAGTCCGTTTAGTGGTATCTATCAAGTCACCATGGTGGAAAATAAGTTTGAAAACGGAACTTTTACACAAAACCTAAAATGTCTTAGAAAACAAGGACAACCAATTGATTACGAAGGCAAACCAATTCCGCAAAACAAACAGGAAGCGGTTGCAACCAAGGTAGTAGTTGATGATAGTCTAGGATCAACATAATATGGCAACAGAAAAAAGAACACCAAATAATTTTACTAAAGCCAGCAGCATTGGTAATGGAATACATCTAGCCAAAGTTGTGAGCGTTCTTGACCCTACCTTCAATGGCAAACTTAAAGTTACCATACTGAGAAATCAAGGTAATGATCCTAACACTGATTCACAAACCTATTTGGTTAGTCCTGCATTTCCTTTCTTTGGTTACACACCGTACGAAGCACTAGGAAATAATGCTAACGATTTTAATGACACTCAAAAATCATATGGTATGTGGTTTGTACCGCCCGACATCGGAGTGATAGTTATGGTCATGTTTGCAAACGGAGATCCAGCACAGGGATTTTGGTTTGCCTGTGTTCCGCCTTCCTTTGCTAATCACATGGTTCCTGCTATCGGTGGAACCACCGAAGTGGCAATTTCAGATGCGGACAAGAAAAAATATGATACAAAACAACCCTTGCCTACCGGTGACATAAACAAGAGACACAACGCAACGGCACAGGAAATAAATCCTGAAAAAATTAAAAAACCTATACATCCTATTGCTGACAGATTTTTAGAACAGGGAACACTAGAAGATGACGTTAGGGGAGTAGTAACATCCACTAGCAGACGCCAAACTCCTAATAGTGTATTTGGTATAAGCACACCTGGACCTCTTGATAAGAGAACGGATGCTAAAAGAATGGTTATAGGTACTAACGAGTCTCAATCACCTACCTCAATCCCGGTTAGCAGATTAGGAGGAACACAGTTTGTAATAGATGATGGCGATGAGAGATACCTAAGAAAAACACCTGCCGGAACAGGACCAGTTGCATATGCAGATGTTGCAGCCGGAGAAAAAGGCAATGTAACAATTCCATACAACGAATACACAAGGATAAGAACTAGAACCGGACACCAATTATTATTACACAATTCTGAAGATTTAATTTACATCGGTAATTCTAGAGGTACTGCTTGGGTCGAATTGACTTCAAATGGAAAGATAGATATCTATGCCGCTGACAGCATAAGCATACATTCCGAAAATGATTTAAACATCAAGGCTGATAGAGACATCAACATCGAAGCAGGAAGAAATGTTAATATGAAAGCCACTGCCGAATATCAGTCTCCATCGACATTACATCGTAAGGACGACGATGGAAATCCAGTTCCTAAGATAGAAGATTATGCTGGATTGGAAGCAGGTAGAATACAGATAGAAAGTGCTTTCAACACAAACATACTAATAGGTGCAAATGGAAAGATTGAAACTAGAGCATACGAAAACAGTGCCGGTGTGATAGTACCAGGAGACTTAGACATTGATGTGATCGGCAATACTAGAATAGAACAGAAGATTAACTTGGATATCAAAACCGGATTACGAACAAGTTTAACAGCAGGTGCAAATACTGAAATACTAAGCACGGGTCAGCACATAGAAACAGCAGCAGAAATACACATGAATGGTCCCCAAGCAAGAACAGCAGATGATGCTCAAAGCATTGCGGATTTGATCACGCATAAAAACATAGTAACAAACACTGCTGTTGGATGGAATCAAAGCAAACGATACAATGAAGGAACAATTAGATCTATAATGAAACGAGTTCCAATGCACGAACCTTGGCCATTGCATGAAAACTTTGCTCCTTCGGAACAGAATCAAACAGCAACTGATAGAGAAATAGGAGGGGAAGAATAGTATGGCAAAGTTATACAAAACTAAATCCGTAGCAACTCAGAGCGCAACAGTTCAATCTAATGTTCAGTCATTTAAGTATAAAGGATTTAACAGTGCAAATTCTGCTAACGGATTCAAACTTTATGATATTGATCTGGTAAAACAGGATTTAATCAATCATTTTTACATTAGAAAGGGTGAAAAATTAGAAAATCCTAGTTTTGGAACCATCATTTGGGACATGATCTTTGAACAATTTACAGAAGAAGTTAAGGGATTAATAGCACAGGATGTGGAAGATATTATCAACTATGATCCTAGGATAGCGGTTAATGACGTATTGGTTGATAGCACAGAGCAGGGTATAAGAATAGAGGCAGATATAACTTATTTGCCCTTTAATGTTAATGAAAAAATGTCATTTAGTTTTGATAGAGAAAAGAAAATAATAAACTAAGCACTTAATGATTAACGCTAAATATTACATAGGAAACAATAGCAAATGAGCAATACATCAAGACAGAATAACTTAATACTCAATGAGGACTGGAAGCGCATCTACCAGACCTTCCGTAATGCTGATTTTAAGTCCTATGATTTTGAAAATTTAAGAAGGGTAATAATCACCTATATTAGGGAAAATTATCCAGAAGATTTCAATGACTATATTGAAAGTTCAGAATACCTAGCACTCATTGATGCTGTGGCATTCCTAGGTCAGAGTTTATCGTTTAGAGTTGATCTTGCAAGTAGAGAAAACTTTATTGAACTAGCAGAAAGAAAGGAAAGCATTCTTAGAATTGCTAGAATGCTATCATATAATGCCAAGCGAAATGTTGCCGCAAAAGGATTACTTAAATTTGTATCCGTAAATACAACGGAATCAATTTTTGACAGCAATGGTAGAGATTTAAGCAGACAAACCATTAGATGGAATGATGCTACCAATTCCAATTGGGCAGAACAATTTATTTCAGTTCTAAACGCTGCTATGTCAGATAATACAGAATTCGGAAGAAGCCAAGGTAGTGCAACAATACAGAGTGTTCCTACGGAGCAATATAGATTTAGAACAACTACCGTAGATGTGCCGATCTTTACATACACAAAGACCATTGCAGGAAGAGCAATGCCATTCGAACTTGTTAGCACATCTTTCAAGGACAGTGAAGAATTATACGAAGAAGCACCATATCCTGGAAACCAATTAGGTTTTGTATATAGACAGGATGGTCAAGGCCCAGCCAGTGCAAACACAGGATTCTATATGATGTTCAAGCAAGGATCTCTAGAACTTGCAGACTTTAATATTGAAGTACCTACTACCAACGAAAAAATAAATGTTGTAAGTGAGAACATCAACAATGATGATGTATGGTTATTTGCACTTAACAGTCTAGGTGTTCAAACCGAGCAATGGACAAAGGTTAGCAATGTTGTAGGAAATAATATTGCCTACAATAGTTTGGTCGGAGACATCAAAAATATCTATGCTATAGACACCAGAGAAAATGACAAGATAGATTTAGTGTTTGCAGATGGTGTTTATGGAAATCTACCTAAAGGATCTTTTAGAACATACTATAGAGTTAGTAACGGTTTAACCTATTCAATTAGTCCTAATGAAATGAAAGGAATCAATATTTCAGTTTCATATAGAAATAGAGCAGGTGACCAACACACTCTACAGATTGGATTAGAATTACAAACTTCAGTGACTAATGCTTCTGCTGCTGAGACAGCGGATGCTATTAGACAAAATGCACCGGCAACATATTATACGCAGAATAGAATGATTACCGGTGAGGATTACAACCTAGCACCGCTAGGCAGTTCGCAAAATATTTTAAAAGTAAAAGCAATTAATAGAACTTCGAGTGGTATTAGTAGAAATTTTGATATTGTTGATGCAAGTGGAAAGTACAGTAGCATTAATGTATTTGGTGATGACGGATACATTTACAAAGAAGAATCTGAAAGAGCATTATCTTTTAAATTTACAAATAGAACAGATATTATAAATTTTATTAAAAGAAATGTCGAACCTGTATTTTCTGACACAGATGTTTATAATTTTTACCTTACTAAGTTTGATAAGATATTGTTTTCAGAAGAAAACACAATATGGAATTCTGTAACCAATGAAACAAATAGAGGTACAGGATATTTCTTTAACAATGTTGATTTAGGTCTGTTAAAAGTAGGATTGTATGCTACAAATAATTTAAAATATCTATACTCAGGATCAAATGTTAAATTTGTTGCTCCAACCGGACAGGCATTTAAAAATGGTGAATTGGTCACCCTAGATGAAAATGATATAGAACAAACTACCTATGTATGGACCAAGGTAGTTTCAGTTTCCGGTGACGGAACTAATGCAGGCAGAGGAGCACTTACAACAGGATTTGGCCCTATAGTGTTTAATGACAAAATTCCAACAGGAGCAATTGCTAAAAGAATTATTCCTAAATTTGTAACTGATTTATCAAATTCATTAGAATCAGAAATTGTGAATGAAATATTTAATGGTTTAAACTTTGGTCTAAGATTTGATGACGTTACATCAAGTTGGAAAATTATTGAAAGACAAAATTTAAATTTAACAGGTCCATTTAGCCTTGGTAAGGCAGGAGACATTACTAGCAATAATATCGATTCTTCTTGGATAGTTGCATTTGTAAAGGATAATGATCAATATATTGTTAGAATTAGAAAACTAGATTATGTATTTGGTAGTGTTGAACAAAACAGATTTTATTTTGATAAAAATGAAAAAGCATATAACAATGTTACAGGATTGTTGGCAAAGGATACTGTTAAGGTTCTTGGAATTAACACTCAAAGTTCTAGTCTAACACCACTTAAAAATGATTTTCCTTTTGAAATAAGTGATACAATCACTTTTGATGACGGATACGAAAGTACTAAAGAAATTAAATTAGCATTCAAAGACAGTGATGATGACGGTGTAATTGATAACCCTGAGTCCTTCACAAGCGTTGTTGGAGAAGACCTTGATTTAAATTATTTGTTCTTCCAAGAAAGAACGGACGAGTATGGAAGCACTGTTTATGATTTGGTCAATACAACAACTACTCCATTTAAAATCGTTCAGAGAGAATCGTTGGTTAATATAAATGATGAAACTAATGGACAATTAATTTATTTTTATGATTCTGCAGAGGATAGAGTAAAACGTGTTAATAAAACCACTAATACACTTGTTTTAGAAAGTTCATATAAAGCAGCAATTGGACGAGACAAATTAAAATTCCAATACACTCATGCAGCCAGCGAGGATAGAAGAATTGATCCTAGCACAACAAATATAATTGATCTATTCATATTAACTAGATCTTATGATACTACATATAGAAATTGGTTGGCAGGCGCAACAACTACCCAGCCTGAAGAACCATCATCGGACGAATTAAGAATTAATTTTGGCGGAAACTTAGCCGCAATTAAATCAATAAGTGACGAAATCATTTATCATCCTGTAAAATACAAAGTATTGTTTGGTAGTTCAGCAGAAAATAAACTACAGGCACAATTCAAAGTAGTCAAAAATCCATCAAGGGTGATTAATGACAATGATTTAAAAGTTAGAATTGTTAATGCCATCAATGAATTTTTTGATATTAGTAATTGGGATTTCGGTGATAGATTTTATTTGAGCGAACTTACAACTTATGTTGTTAATTCTGTTTCACCGGATATTACAAATTTTGTTATAGTTCCAAGACAGGCAACCCAAGTGTTTGGTAGTCTTTTTGAAATACAAAGTAAACCCGACGAGATTTTTGTAAGTGGCGCAAAAGTTGATGATATAGAAATTGTATCAAGTATTACTGCTGCTGAGATAAAGGTCGGTACGAATTCAGTAGTGAGTAATACATAATGGCAGATAAGAAATTTCCAGTCAGTCAGTTACCGATTAGAAAAAGTGAAAATTTTTTACCACAAACTTTCCAAACGGAAAACAATAAAAAATTCCTTTCAGGAGTTGTAGATCCGTTAATCCAACCAGGCGTCGTTGAAAAGACTACAGGATATATTGGAAAGCGTTACGGAAAAACCTTTTCAGGAAATGACATTTACCTCGATGACGATGAAACATTAAGAAGTAAGTATCAACTTGAGCCGGGTGTAGTTGTAGATAAAGATCAAAAAATAAAAAAGTTTTGGGATTATCTTGATTTAAAAAATATTTTAAATTACTTTGGCAACTACAATGAACGAGACGATAAGGTAACGGATCAAGAACACTACTCTTGGAATCCTCCAATTGACTGGGATAAGTTTGTAAATTATAGAGAATACTATTGGGCACCATCAGGACCTCCTTCGGTAGCAATTCAAGGACAAGCATCAACTGTTGTTAGCACGTATAAAGTTAAAACAGGAATAGGATCAACCTGGGTATTAACACCAGACGGTTTTACAAACAATCCTAATATTACTTTGTTCCGTGGTCAAACATACGTGTTTGACGTAAATTCTCCCAAGGAAGGATTTACTGTAAGAACAAACTATGACACTGGATCAATTTTATACAATACAGAGAAAATTTATTTTCCTGGCGAACTAGCGGTATTTGATGGAAAACTTTGGAGAGCAAAAGTAGAAATTTCTCCAGCAGACGGAAGCACGATTGATATAGATTCTCAGGATTGGGAGTTATTAGATAGTTCGGCATCTTTACAAAGTTTGTTGTACAATGATGGAATAGAAAATAATGGAGTTAAGGTAGGCAAACTTACATTTACAGTCCCACAAAATGCTCCAGATATTTTGTACTATCAAAGTGATATAGATCCTAACAGATTAGGACAATTTATTATCGCTGACATTGATTCGAACACATTTATAGATGTGCAAAAAGATATCATTGGTAAGAAAAATTACAAGTCTAGTAATAATATAGAATTTACAAATGGTATGACAGTTGAATTTACAGGAACGGTAATACCAGAACAGTATGCAAGTGATAGATGGTTAGTTGAGGGAGTTGGCGATCAAATTAAATTAAAGAGATTTTCAGATCTTGTTCCGCCTAGTGTTACTGCAAATACCCCTGAAATTTTATTTGATAATGAAGGGTTTGATACACAGCCCTTTGATGATGCAACACAGTATCCAGGTTCTAAGGATTATATAACAATCAATAGGAGCAGCAGAGATTCAAATCCTTGGTCGAGATATAATAGATGGTTCCACAGATCTGTTTTAGAATATGCATATAAGTCGAGAGGTGAAGACTTCCCAGCAGAAGAAGCGCATCGAGCGAAAAGACCAATTATTGAATTTTCACCTGACATTAAACTTTTTAATCACGGAACTGTTGCAAAACAAACTGTAGATTATATTGATGATTTTACAACAGATGTATTTTCCACAGTAGAAGGAAGTACGGGGTATAACATTGATGGAGAATTTTTATTCCAGGGTGCTAGAGTATTAGTTACTGCTGACAATGATTCGTTAGCAAATAATAAGATCTATGTTGTAAATTTTATTACACATAACGGCAGAAGACAAATTAATTTAAGAGAATCTAATGATACACTATCTGTACTAGATGAGTGTGTCCTAATTAGACGTGGTGAAAAAAATGCTGGTAAGATGTTCCACTATAATGGAACCAACTGGGTTAGAAGTCAAGAAAAGTTATCAGTAAATCAAGAACCATTGTTCGATGGGTTTGATGAAAACGGAATTAGTTTTGATGACGGTGATACATATCCTGTAAGCACATTTGCGGGAAATAAAATTTTTAGTTACAAGGTTGGCAACAGTATTAATGACACCGAATTAGGATTCAGTCTATCATATCTAAATATCGAAAATGTTGGAGATATAGTTTTTAACTGGAATTGGGATATAGACAGTTTTAATTACACAATTAATCAACAGGAAAATACGGTACGTGTTAATTCTGGTTATTATAAAATTAATAACGAGTATGCTAACGGTTGGATTAAAACAGATAACACATACATTCAACCGATCGTACAAACAGTAGTTGTTGAAAATGAAACTAGCGAAGTCGAATTTACAGCAGTTTCTTGGTCATCAATTACTGAAACAGCAAAAATTATTTTTTATAGAAATGGTAAAAAACTAGCCAACACTTACACAAGAATAGCCGGAAGATTTATATTTGATGATGTAATTTTTTCTAAGGGTGATGCCATCGTAATTAAAATTGTTGATGATGTAGTGCCAGATAGAGGATACTATGAAATCCCTGTAGGTCTTGAGAAAAACCCACTTAATAATAACCTTACTGAATTTACTCTAGGACAAGCATCTGATCATGTAGGTACGTCTCTTGAATTTAATGATGAATTTAAAGGATCGTTGCCTGGATCATCTAATCTGCGTGATCTAAAAGATTATGAAGTTCATGCTAAGAGATTTTTGAAACACAGTGGAATATCAGCAAAAGCAATTGCATTGTTATGTGACAAAGAAAATAATATCATTAAATCTTTACAATATGCTAAGAAACAATACAGCATATTCAAAGACAATTTTATTAAGAAAGCAACGGAGTTGCCATTTAATAATAATATTAACGATTTTGTTGATGAAATTATTGCGGACCTAACAAGAACAAAAAGCATTAACAGTCCTTTTGCGGACAGCGACATGATTGGTTCTGGTGCTTTTACTCCATTAGATTATGTTGTAGAAGATACAGGAATTAAAACCTTTACGCTTTCTAGCAATTTTGATTTAGAAACACTAAGCAGAAAAGCAGTCTATGTTTATCTAAATGGAAGACAATTGTTAAATGGTGCCGAATATTACTTTGATAGTAACTTTGGTTTTGTGACACTGACCGCTGAGTTGGCAGAAGGAGATAGAATACAGATTAGAGAATACGTTTCGACTTCTTACAATCACATACCACCGACACCGTCATCTATGGGACTATACAAAAAATATACTCCTATGAAATTTTTAGATGACACCTACAAAGAATCGAGACAGGTAATACAAGGGCACGATGGAAGCATACAATTAGCATATGATGATTTTAGAGACGATTTATTACTAGAATTAGAATATAGAATTTACAATAATATTAAAAAACAGTACAGTGAAGAAGTTTTTGATATAGATGCAACTTTGGGTGGTTACTATGGTAATGCCATCTTTACCAAAAAAGAATTTGATAATGTTGCGATACAAGAATTTTTAAAATGGGTGGCGAACACCAACCTTGCATATACCACTAACGATTATTTTGTAGAAAACGAAACATTTACCTACACTTACAGTAACATGACCGATCCAACAGGAACTCAAAACCTTCCTGGATGGTGGAGAGGTGTTTATAAATGGTTCTATGATACCGATAGACCACACCGCTGTCCTTGGGAATGTTTAGGATTTTCTGAAAAGCCTACATGGTGGGAAGAGGAATATGGTCCAGCACCATACACTAGCGGTAACCTAATACTTTGGGAAGATATAAGAGATGGTATTATTAGACAGGGCGATAGAGCGGGTAGATACGACCGTTATGCTAGAACATCCATAATATCTCATATTCCAGTAAATGCTGACGGGGAATTATTAAGTCCGTTGGATTCGGGTTTAGCCGGAAACTTTGTTTTAATTAATAACAGAGGAAGTTTTCTTCTTGGAGACATTTCACCTGTTGAATATGCATGGCGTGCTAGTTCCGAAGGTCCATTTGGAGCAATTATTGCACTGTGTTTGTTAAGACCTTTTGAATTTATAATTACAAATTTTAATAAAGATCAAGTTAAACGAAATAGAATAAATCAAATTGTTAATAAATCTACCAATGTATTTTTGTCATCATCGGATTTAGAATTGCCAATTGCAGGCGAAAGCCAATCAGTTGGACTGTCATCATATATTTCTTCTTACATAAAATCACAGGGTAGAAGTATTAGTGATGCACAAGAAATGCTTACAAATATAGATGTGAAATTGTCATCAAGACTAAGTGGTTTTGTAGATAAGGAACAGCAAAAATATTTGTTAGATAGCAAGAATCCGAATAGTTCTAGTTCAAGCATATTCATACCGTCAGAAAATTATGATATTGTCTTTAATGTAAGCACTCCTATTGCAAGTGTAACCTATAGCGGTGTTATATTTGAAAAGACAGATAGAGGTTGGATCGTTTCAGGATATGATGATATAAATCCATATTTTAATTACGTACCTGTAGTTCCTAACCAAAAAGATCCAGTAATAGAAGTGGGCGGAGTCACTGAAAACTTTACACAATGGGAAGAAAATAAAACTTACAGCAATGGTGCCATTATTCAATACAGAAATGATTATTATAGAGCAAATAAATCACATACTGGAACAGATCAGTTTGACTCGAGTAACTGGTCTAAACTTGCTAAGTTACCTTCGATTGGTGCAGTAACGGCACAGAGAAGACGAAACTTTAATCAATTCTCACAAAGGCAATTGAGCTATGGAACTACCTTAAACAGTGTGCAAGAGGTAGTAGATTTCTTGCTAGGATATCAAGAATATCTAAAAACACAAGGATTTGTTTTTGAAAATTATGATCCTCAAAATAGTGTTGTACAAGATTTCGTTACAGCAGCAAAAGAATTTATGTTCTGGACTAGAAATGCATGGGCTCCGGGTGCCTTACTTACTGTAAGTCCAGGAGCAGATAAAATGGAGATCAATATACCTGTAGGGGTTGCTGATAATCTACTGGATAATTTCTATGATTACAATGTGCTTAGAAGTGATGGACAGCCGTTAAACAATGAAAATATAAGTGTAACTAGAGATTTTCAATCATTTAAAATTAGTACGACAAATACCAACCAAGGAATTTATTACCTTAAAGTAAATTATGTACTAAAAGAACATATCTCTATATTTGATGATAAAACTGTATTCAATGATATTTTATTTGATAAAACAACTGGTTACAGACAGGAAAGAATTAAAACACAAGGATTCCGCACAGTAGATTGGGATGGAGACTATACATCACCCGGATTCTTATTTGATAATGTTAATATAGAATTTTGGGTTCCATTTACTGATTATAGGCTAGGAGATATTGTTTCTTACAAACAATATAATTATACCAGCGTTAGAAATCACGCAGGCACTGAAACCTTTCAGGAAGATAACTGGACAAGATTAGATTCAGAACCTTCAAAACAATTAATACCTAATTATGATTATAGAATTAATCAAATGGAAGACTACTTTGATGTGGCGTCTTCTGGACTAGGAAAAAGCCAAAGAGATCTTGCAAGACACACTGTTGGTTATCAACAGAGAGAATATTTACAGGCACTAGCAGAAGATCAGGTCACACAGTTTCAGTTATACCAAGGATTTATTAGAGAGAAAGGTACCAATAATTCACTCACAAAACTTTTTAATAAAATAGGTAGAGCAGGTAATGCTAGTGTTGAATTATCAGAAGAATGGGCATTCAAAGTTGGGCAACTTGGAGGAGTAGATCAATCCAGTGCAATTGAATTAAAACTTAATACTGATAGTTTCAAGATAAATCCGCAGCCGATTATTGCTGAACATGAAATCGGAGAAACTACTGACAGGTATTACAGAGTTACTCAGGATGATTTTCCTGTAGCACCAATACCATACACAACTAATATAATCCCAGTTGATAATAAAAACATACCAACAGCCACTGCTGGCTATGTTAAAATTGGACAAACTGAAATAACAGTTAGAAATAGATCAGACATTTTAGATCTAGATATTTTCCAAGTAAATGAAAATGATCATATATGGATTACATTTGAAGGACCATCATGGACTGTTTTAAGAGCGAACACATATTACGAATTGCCGTTTGCGCAGATTACAGATGATCAAAACAATATTACAGTAACGTTTAATAAGAGACATAATTTAGCAGTTGGCGACCTGCTTGGAATAAAGGATATTGATCAACTTGATGGATTCCACGAAATAACTGAAGTGACTCCTTTAACAGTTAAGTTTGTCGTTGATGAAAATCTTACAAACTTCTCATTTGAAGGAAGTACAATTAGGTATCCAATACTTTTAAGTCAGGCTAGATTTGACGAGTATAAAAATATTGACCCAACAACATTTGCTCTTCTATCAGAAGGTAGTAAATTATTTGTTGATAAAAATTCAGATGACAGATGGGAAGTAGTAGAAAAGAAAAAACAATATACGGTCAAGAAAATAACAGACTATGGTCTTTCAGCACCCATTGGAACAGGTTATAAGGTAGCATACAGTGATACTTTAAAACAAGTATTTGCTTCAATTCCAACCAGTGGCGTTGTTGTTGTTTATATTGAAACTACAACAGGGCTGGGCGTCAAACAAATTCTACAACCAGAAACAGCATTACAAACTATTGCTGAAGGGTCCTTTGGTAAGGAAATTGCCATAAGTTCAGATAACAGATGGGCAATAGTTGGAACTCCAAATGCGGGCGGAGTGCTCAGCAGATATAAAGGAATCTATCAACCTACTAACAATTATATTTTAGGAGATATTGTTCTTTACGAAAGCCAATTATGGAAAGCAAACAAAAACATACTCGGCGATGGTTCAACCATAAATGTTTATACAGAAGATTGGGATATTGCAACTAACATAGAAGCAGATTCGGAAGGTTCGAGTTTAGGGTATGCTAATCAAGGAATGATTACCATATATGAATACGGTGCCCAACAATGGAATCTCGTAAAAACATTTTTAAGTCCGAGACCAAACGAAAATCAATTGTTCGGAAGCAAGATTGCAATTAGCAAAAATGGTGATGATTATCGTTTAGCAGTATCTGCTCCTGGAGCAAACAACGAAACTGGTACTGTATATTTGTTTAATTACAATTCTACAGATGGCTGGACACACGATGTCAATCAAAATTACAAAGGATTATTTGATGCCTCAGCATTTTATCCTAAGGGTAGCATAGTTTGGTTTGGTGGCAACCTGTGGCAAGCACTAGCAGACAATAATGGCGATGGAAGTTCAATAACTGATTTGTCAAACGATTGGGTAAGATTAAATCCTGTAAGCACTAGATCATCATTACCTCAGAGTATTGCACTTGAAGATGATGGAAGTACCCTAGAAGCAAATCTAGTAGGTACAGAACAAATAAGCGAACTGGTACAGAACGGAGATAAGTTTGGTAGTTCAGTAGCAATGAATTATGACGGAAGTGTTCTTGTAATAGGAGCACCGTTCAGTGAAGGCCAATATTTTAGTAATTACAGAGGGTTATGGAAGCCTGACGTAGAATACGTTGAAGGTGATGTCGTAAAATACCAGAATGGATATCATAGATTAGACGATAGAAGAATTAAGAACTCGGTTGATTTTTCGGAAGGTTTCACATATACCATTAAGGAATTAGGAACGACTGACTGGAATGCAGTAGCAGGAACCATAGGACTAACATATGCTCCTGGCGATGTTGTAGTTGCAATAGGTAATGGATTTGCTGGAACCGGAATAGCGATTGAAACCACAGATTCAACAGCAAGAAGTTATAATGAAAAACCAGATGAAGGATTTCCTTGGAATAATGTTGGTGACAGCACAAGTCCTATAACAGGTAAGATCTTTGTTTATAGAAAGGATGCAAACAATTTATATAAACTTGATCAAACTATAACTGCTGAAACACTCAATGATATCAGCGATTTGGATCCAAGAGAAACAATAAGCACAGGAGATCAGTTCGGTCATGCAATTGCTATAGATTATACAGGTAACACTCTAATAGTAAGTAGTCCTAAGGCAGATGTAAATTACCAGAATCAAGGAAGTGTATATCTATTTGAACTTGACACAGACAGCTCAGTAGATCAATTTAGACTAAGACAAAAACTTGAAAGTTATGACAGATATCCAAATGAATTCTTTGGACAGAGTGTGTTCATCACTCCAAACACTGAGAAGGTAATTGTCGGAGCCAATAATAGTCCATTTACATCACCTACAATATTTGACAATAGTCAAACTACGTTTGATAACGGAAGATCCTCTTTCATAAGTTATGGCGGGTATGCTGGTAGTGTTTATGTATTTGAAAGAAAGCAGGATAGATATCTCCTTGCAGAAAAATTAGAGGATGATCTGTCTCCTAATGAATCATTTGGTTGGAGCGTGTCGTGTTCAGCAGATAAAGTTATTGTTGGTTCCCCAGACTATATTGCTCCAGCACTTCATGGTGTAGATCTTGCGTTCGAAGGTGATAAAATCGGTCAAGTTAGAATGTTTTCTAAAGCGTTAGGAATTAATTCACTAGAAGTTTTAGAATCTCAATCAGACAGTGTTGCAATAGACTTGGTAAAAAGAATTGCCTTGTATTCTAATGACACTGACAACAAGATTCAGGACATTGAAATTCTTGATCCTGCAAAACTAAAAATACTTGCAACGGCTGAAAAAGAAATAGAATATAAAACTCCATATGATCCTGCAATATATTCTGTGGGTACTGACGATGCAGTGGTAGATAGTTCAATATCATGGAAAGAAAAGAATGTTGGTAAATTATGGTGGAACATTTCAAACGCTAAATGGTTGGATTATGAACAAGGCTCAACATCATACAGACTTGCTAACTGGGGTAGATTAGCAACTGGTGCGACTATAGACATATACGAATGGGTGGAATCCAAGTTATTACCAAGCGAATGGTCAGCAATTGCAGATACAAACGAAGGATTACCTCTGGGAATTTCTGGACAGCCTTTATATCCAGAAGATACGGTATATTCAATAAAAGAACTTTATAATAGTAATACTGGACAATTAACAGAAACACGTTATTACTACTGGGTTAAGAATAAAGTAAATGTTCCTAACAATTCTAGTAGAACAATAAGCGCATCATCGGTTGCATCATTGATTGAAAATCCTCAATCTCTAGGTAACACATTTATTGCATTAGCATCCAGTAATCAATTTTTCTTCTACAATTATAAGAGCATTGTTTCGGAAGATAATACTATATTGAATATTGAATTCTATAATGGCAGAGATCAATTAAATCCAATTCATAATGAATATCAATTATTGACAGAAGGCAGTGCAGGAGATGTACCTGCTCTTAAATTAGAAAACAAAATGATTGACAGTTTGATTGGGTTTGATAAACAAGGAAACAGAGTACCAGATCCAGACTTACCTGAGAAACAACAGTACGGAGTATTGTATAGACCAAGACAGAGCATGTTTATTGAAAGGAAAAAAATACTTAAAACCGTTGTTACTAATATTAATAAAATATTAGAAAAAGAACCGTTCGCCAATAGTATTAATTTTCAAACTCTAAATCTTTTTGATGAACAACCTTCTGCTAATTTAAATTTATATGATGCTGAGGTAGATACATTTATTGATCTAGAAACTGTTGGTACCGTAAGAGTAAGAGTTGCAAAAGTATCAGCAAATATTATCGACGGAGCAATTAATTCAATGGATATTATTGATCCAGGATTTGGGTATCGAGTAGCACCAACGATTGAGTTTGAAGGGAACGGTGTTGGTGCAGTTGCCACGACTAGAATTGATAACCAAGGAAGAGTCATAGGAGTAACCATAGTTAATGAAGGTAAAAAATATACTTTTGTTCAATCAAAAGTTAGAAACTTTTCTGTGTTGGTTAAAACAGATTCAACTGCTCAAAATTATTGGTCAATATACGCCTGGGATGACGTAAGAAAAACTTTCTTTAGAAGTGCTTCACAATCATTTGACACTAGAAGATACTGGAGTTATGCTAATTGGTGGTTAGAAGGCTATGGTGACACAACAATAATTAACAAAGAAATATTAAGCATCTACCAAGAACCAACTATAGTAACAGATGTCGGAGACTTGATAAGAATTAGGGAATACGGTTCAGGAGGATGGGCCGTATTAGAAAAAATTATAGATACACCTGATTTTTCAACTGCATATAAATTAGTTGGAAGAGAAAACGGTACAATACAGTTATCGCAAGGATTATATGATACAGACATAAGTGGCATTGGTTATGACAATGTTAAATCATTTGATACTGGATTCTACGATAGAGAAGTTGCAATAGAATTAAGAAATATTCTAAAGGCAGTAAAAGAAGATATCTTCATTGGAGATTATACTGCTGAATGGAATAAATTATTCTTTACCTGTGTTAGATTTGTATTCAAGGAACAGACCTATGTTGATTGGGCATTCAAAACTAGTTTCTTAAATGCGGTTCATAACGTTGGGGAACTACAACAGCCTGTTAATTATAGAAATGATAGTCTTGAAAGTTATCTTGATTATATTAATGAGGTTAAACCTTATAGAACAACGGTTAGAGAATATGTAAGCAAATACAATAAAATTGAAAATGCTAATAATGCAGTTTCTGATTTTGACTTACCACCAGTTTATAGTGATGTGGAAGGATCCATTATCACAGTAAATGAAAACAATGAAATTATAAGCACCTACCCATACAGATACTGGTTGGATAATAAGGGATATTCTATAGTTTCTATTAACGTTAGTAACGAAGGATCCGGATACACATCTCCACCTAAGGTAATAATTGAAGGCAACGCTTCTAAAACAGCAGTTGCAAAAGCATACATTTCAAATGGAAAAGTAAGTGCAGTAAGAATTTTGGATAAAGGAAAGGGTTATATAACCTTACCCACAGTAACACTAGTTGGTGGTAATGGCAGTAACACAGACATTGCCAAGGCAAGTGCAGTTTTAGGTGACGGTTTAGCAAGAACATTTGATGTGGGTGTTAAATTCGATAGATTAAGCAAAGAAGGCTTGTATAATAACTTCAATTATACCCAAACATTTACTGCAACCGGAGGAACTGCAACTTTTGAACTAGCATATGCACCTACAAATGACAAGAGTAAAATCAGCATAACAATAAATGAACAATTGGTATTGCCGGATGAATATAAAACAAGTTTCTATACAACATCAACAGATGATTTTAAAATTCTTAAAGGAAAAATTATCTTTAATGATGCACCAATAGTTGGTGATATTATCAAGGTTACCTATGATAAGAATGACGAATTATTAGATAGCGTTAATAGAATAGAAAAATATTATAATCCTTCGTCCGGAATGAAAGGCCGAGACTTAAATCAGTTAATGACTGGTATAGATTTTGGTGGAGTTCAGGTACAAGGTACTACTTTTGATGTTACGGGAGGATGGGATGCCCTACCGTGGTTCACTGACAGTTGGGATAGCGTTGAAGCGGCAAGTGACTACTATGTGGTAGTTGATGGAAGTACAACTTTTATAACATTGCCATACATTCCTGCTGATGGACAAATTCTTAACATATACCTAAAGCGTGCTGGTGAAGCAGTACTACCAACAATTGATAATCTACAATACAGCGAAAGCGTGAAGAATCCACCAGTAGTCAGAATTGACGATCCATATTTTGAATCAGGTTCGCCAGCAATACCAGCAGTACCAGGCGTACCAGCAGATGCAGAATACAACAATGGTGCATTAATTTCCGAGAACAATGGTACAGTGTTTGACAGAGCCCTAACTGTAAACGGATTGAAACTGGTTGTTGCAGGAGCAGTAGGCGGACAACTAGCAGTACCAGATGAATGGGCAAAGAAAACTGCAAGAACATTTGAATTAATGACTGACCCTAACGGCGCTGGCATTAACACTACACATCAACGCAATTTTCTTAAAACACTAAAAGGTGACGCAGGAACATATCACGCAGGAATACCTACAGTACAAAGAGTTGGCTATGGCGGCGGAAGTACATACACACCTAACTGGTTAGAAGATGCTAACGTGGCAAGTTATGCAGGACTACAAGCATTCAATGACAGTGTTGCTCAAAAGGATATGGTATGGTATAAAAATATCAACGGTAACAATCCTCCAACACAGCGTAGAGATATCGAAGAAATATTCGAACACATATTCCACACCATACACGCATTTGGTATTCCGGGTGCAGTGGCAGGCAGTTCAGACGCAGTAGAAATGAATCCAGATATTAGAATTGGTAATGAACCAGGTTTCGATTGGAAAAACACAGCATTACATCTTGCTATGAAAGAAGCAATTGACGCAGGATTATATGATCCAAGTGGTTATGCTACTGATTGGAATACAGATCCAGAGAAGGCGGCAGTGGCATACACAGAATACACTTACTTGGTAAACTGGTCAATGTGGGATATGAGTGTATACTGGGATGGCGGCTCCCTTAGTCCTGAATGGGATGATAGTTTAAAGACACCAGCAGGTATGTTGGCAAATAACCCATTAGGTTATGCATTGTTCAATACATACTTTGCTCCAGTGTTAAGCAAACCAAATTTTGCCACAATAGAAAGTATCTTTGGCGAAAATGACACAGGCGTGTCAGGATATGTTGTAGACGTATTATCACAAGGTTCACCGGCAATAGACGATACACAGTTAGACTTGGGCGATACTGTAAACACAGTAGCAACAAATGAAACATTAACTGCTACAGCAAACACAGATACTGATCCTTTTGTATTTGGTGAAGATAATGTTGTTAAAGCAGATAGTGATGCTGTATTAGCAAGCGGTGGTCAAGGTAAAAAATATATAAGCAATATTACAAATATGCAAGATAGTATAAAGACACTAGGACGTACTGAGTATGACTTTTTACCTTTATGGATGCGTACACCACAAGTTGCTGGAGAACAAGAAACAGGCTTTATTTTAGCAATTCCTTTGTGTTATTGTAAGCCTGGAAAAAGTAACGAAATAATGATAAATTTAAGAAATAGAACATACGATT